>Ga0308164_10000509_pt1 | contig 63618 bp, 54 predicted proteins | sample PhyTR2_FD_201031 | JGI IMG/M metagenome (GOLD analysis project Ga0308164, IMG submission 201031) | Phyllosphere microbial communities from UC Gill Tract Community Farm, Albany, California, United States - DLSLT.R2 | ecosystem: Host-associated > Plants > Phyllosphere > Unclassified | place: USA... | reverse complement strand
ACCAGCTCAGCATGACCAGCGGGGAGACGGCCTCGTTCTACATCCGCCGCGACACCCAGCGCGTGGTGCTGTTCCGGGCCGAGCCGCCGCGCGCCGTGCGGTTCTCCATCCGGGTGGGCGAAGCCTTCCGGCTGGACCAGGGCGCCTCGGGCAAGGTCCTGATCGCGTTCGCGGCCGGGATCTCGGCGGCGCAGGGTCGCTCGCCACTCTGGCGCGCGTCCTATGGCGAGCGCGATCCCGAGACCGCGTCGCTGGCCGTCCCCATCTTCGGCGTCATGGGCGAGCTGCAGGGCGCCCTCACCCTCTCCGGGCCCCGCTCGAGGATGGTGCCGCCCGAGGTCATGGCCAGGAACTGCGGCCTGCTGCTCGAAGCGGCGCGCAAGGCCGCCGCGCCGCTGGGTGGCGACGAGGCCGTCTACCTGCCGACCTTGGATGGCGTCGACGCGAAGGACTTCGCCGACGTCCCCGGCTAGCGCGCAACGACGCGCCGACACGGCGACGCATCCCTGCGCCCACGAGGCCATCAGGGATAGTCCCTATTTGCATACGTATGCATGACAAGCAGATTGCATACGTATGCACAACCACCCTGGAGTTTTCAGACCATGATCAGATACTTGAAGCGCGGAAAGGACATCCAAGTCCGCGCCGACGACGATGCCAAGGTTCGAACGACGGTCGAACGGATCATCAAGGACGTCGAGGCGCGCGGCGACCTCGCGGTGCGCGACTACAGCCGGCAGTTCGACCAGTGGGATCCGGCGGATTTCCGGCTCTCGGCCGCGGACATCGAGAAGGCGCGCCGGAGCCTCACGGCACGCGAGATCGAGGACATCACCTTCGCCCAGAAGCAGGTGCGCAACTTCGCGCAGATCCAGCGCGACTCCATGAAGGATGTCGAGGTCGAGACCTTCCCCGGCGTGATCCTGGGTCACAAAAACATCCCCGTGAACGCGGTCGGCTGCTACATCCCGGGCGGCAAGTACCCGCTGCTGGCATCGGCGCACATGAGCGTGCTGACGGCCAAGGTGGCCGGCGTGAAGCGCGTCGTCGCCACCGCGCCGCCCTACCAGGGCGCGCCCCATCCCGCCATCGTGACCGCGATGGCGATGGCCGGCGCCGACGAGATCCTGGTGCTCGGCGGCGTGCAGGCGGTGGTGGCGATGGCGGTCGGCACCGAGTCGGTCGCATCGGTCGACATGCTGGTCGGCCCGGGCAACATGTACGTGGCCGAGGCCAAGCGCCAGCTCTATGGCCGCGTCGGCATCGACCTGTTCGCGGGCCCGACGGAAACGCTGGTGATCGCCGACGAGACCGCCGATGGCGAGATGTGCGCCGTCGACCTGCTGGGACAGGCCGAGCACGGACCGACCTCGCCGGCGATCCTGCTGACCACCAGCGAGCAGCTGGCGCGCGACACCCTGGCCGAGATCGAACGCCAGCTCCGCATCCTGCCCACCGCGGCCATCGCGTCCGTGAGCTGGGCCGAATATGGCGAGGTGATCGTCTGCGACACGCAGGAGGAGATGCTGCAGAAGGCCGACGAGCTGGCCTTCGAGCACGTGCAGGTGATGACGCGCGACCCGGACTACTTCCTGCGCAACATGACCAACTATGGCGGCCTGTTCCTGGGTCCGCGCACCAACGTCAGCTTCGGCGACAAGGTGATCGGCACCAACCACACCCTGCCCACCAACCGCGCGGCCCGCTACACCGGCGGCCTCTGGGTCGGCAAGTTCATGAAGACCTGCACCTACCAGAAGGTGCTGACCGACGAGGCCAGCGCCCTGATGGGCGAGTACTGCTCGCGCCTGTGCCACATGGAGAACTTCGCCGGCCACGGCGAGCAGGCCAACCTGCGCGTGCGCCGCTATGGCACGCGGGCGGACGTGCCCTGGTACCAGCCGGTGCCGGCCCTGGAGGATTGAGCGCGATGCCGGAGGTTTCCCCCGCGAACCCCTTGCCGCGCACCCCGGGCTTCCGCGTCGACGGACGCCGCGCGCTGGTCACCGGCGCCGGCCGTGGCATCGGCCTGGCGGCCGCCGCCGCGCTGGCGCAGGCCGGCGCCGAGGTCACGCTGGCGGCGCGCTCGCAGGCCGAGCTGCGCGAGGCCTGCGAGCGCATCCGCGCCGAGGGCGGCCGTTGCGACCATGTGGTGCTGGACGTCACCGACGCGAAGGCGGTGGAAGCGACGCTGTCGGCCGCGGGCCCGTTCCAGATCCTGGTCAACAACGCCGGCCTCAACCGGCCCAAGCCGCTGGTCGACGTCGACGATGCCGACATCGACGCGGTGTTCGACCTCAACGTGAAGGCCGCGTTCTATGTCACGCGCACGGTCGCCCGTGGCCTGCTGGCGGCCGGCCTGCCCGGCTCCATCATCAATGTCTCGTCGCAGATGGGCGTGGTCGGCAGTCCGCGGCGCACGCTCTATTGCGCCAGCAAGCACGCCATGGAGGGCATGACGAAGGCGCTGGCCTGGGAGCTGGGCGCGGCGGGCATCCGCGTCAACACCGTGTGCCCCACCTTCATCGAGACGACGATGACCAGCGGGATGTTCGAGGATCCGGCATTCCGCGACTGGGTCGTCGAGCGCATCGCCCTGCGTCGGGTCGGCCGCGTCGAGGAGATCATGGGCGCCATCGTGTTCCTGGCCTCGGACGCATCGAGCCTGGCGACCGGCAGCGCCCTGATGCTCGATGGCGGCTGGAGCGCCGCATGAGATCCAGCCCCACGGCGCAGGACGTGGCCAAGCTGGCGAAGGTCTCGCAGTCGGCCGTCAGTCGCACGTTCACGCCGGGCGCCAGCGTGTCCGAGGACACGCGCCATCGCGTCACGCTGGCCGCCAAGACGCTCGGCTACCGGCCCAACGCCATGGCGCGCAGCCTGATCACGCGGCGCAGCCGGATCATCGCGCTGGTGATGAGCTACCTGGAGAACCAGTTCTATCCGCTGGTCATCGAGAAGCTCTCGCAGAAGCTGCAGCGCCAGGGCTATCACGTGCTGATGTTCATCAGCGACGGCGACGAGACCGATGGCGTGCTCGACGAGATCCTGCAGTACCAGATCGATGGCGTGGTGATGGCGTCGGCCATGCTCTCGCCCACCCTGGCCAAGCAGTGCGCCGACAGCGGCGTGCCGGTGGTGCTGTTCAACCGGGTGCCCGACACCAGCGCCTATGCCCGCCACACCACCAGCTCGGTCACCTCCGACAACCGGCGCGGTGGCGCGCTGGTGGCCGAGCTGCTGCTCGAGCGCGGTCATCGGCGCATCGCCTTCCTGGCCGGCCTGGAGCAGTCGTCGACCAACGTCGAGCGCGAACGTGGCTTCAACGAGGCCATGGCGCGCGCCGGCGTGCCGGTCCATCGCCGCGCGGTCGGTCACTACAGCTTCGAACGCGCGCAGCAGGCCGCGCGCGAGATGTTCGCCCGGCCGGGTCCGCCGCCCGACGCGGTGTTCGTGGCCAACGACCACATGGCGATCGCCGTGATGGACGTGCTGCGCGGCGAGCTCGGTCTGCGCGTGCCGGAGGACGTCGGCATCGTCGGCTTCGACGACGTGCCCCAGGCCGCGTGGGGCGCCTATCGCCTGACGACCGTCGTCCAGAGCGTGGAGCAGATGGTCGCGGCGACGGTCGAGCTGCTGCACGAGCAGATGCGGCCCGATGCCCAGCCCCGCAACATCGTGATCCCCTGCGAACTGGTCGAGCGCGATTCGGTGCGCGCGGCGAGCATCGCGGCGCCGCCGGCGAAAACCCGGACGCGCCGCAGGCCGACGTCCGCCGGCACCTGAGCCGCCTCCGCCCCCTCCCACTCCCCATCACCCACCCCCACGAGAAAGTCTCCCCATGTCACTCCGTCGACGCCCGCTGCTCCATCTGCTCACGGCCGGTCTCGCGCTCGCGAGCATCGCCTCCCTGCCGCTGGGCGCGGCGCACGCGCAGGGGGCGCCGTGGCCGAACAGGCCGATCAAGTACGTGGTGCCCTTCTCGCCGGGCGGCGTGTCCGACGGCGTGGCGCGCCTGATCGCCCAGCACCTGGGCGAGCGGCTGGGCCAGCCGGTGGTGATCGACAACCGCCCCGGCGTCTCGGGCATCCTCGGCACGCAGGTGGTCGCGCGCGCCGCGCCGGATGGCTACACGCTCATGGGCGGCACCATCACCACCCACGCGGTCAACCCCTTCTTCACCAGGAACCTGGGCTACGACCCGGTCGCGGATTTCGTGCCGGTCAACCTGGTCGGCATGGTGAGCAACGTGCTCGTGGTCTCCAGCACCAGCCGCTTCGATTCCGTCGCCCAGGTGATCGCCGAGCTGCAGGCCAGGCCCGACGGACTGACCTACGGCACCGCGGGCGCGGGCACCTCGCAGCACCTCTCGGGCCAGCTGTTCCAGAACATCACGCACACCCGGATGCGCCAGATCATCTACAAGGGCGGCTCCCAGGCGATGGTCGATCTCGTGGGCGGACAGATCGACATGGTGTTCGAGACCGTGGCCGCGGCGCGGCCGATGATCGACGGCAAGCGCGTCAAGGTGCTCGGCGTGACGTCCAGCCAGCGCCTCGCGAGCCTGCCGGACGTGCCGACGCTGGCCGAGGCCGGAGCGCCGAAATTCGAGATGCAGTCCTGGCAGGGCGTCTTCGCGCCGGCCGGCACGCCCACTGCGATCGTCGAGCGCCTGGGCCGGGAGATCGCCGCCATCGTGGCGCAGCGCGACGTGCAGGAGAAGCTGCGCAACCTGGGCGTCGAGCCCGACGGCCGGCCGTCCGCCGCCTTCGCGACCTTCCAGAAGGCCGAGATCGCGAAGTGGGGCAAGGTCATCCAGGACGCCGGCATCCAGGCCGAATGAGCCCCCGGGCCCGCGCGCGAGCCCCCACAGGAACACCACCACGGAGACACACCATGACGAACACGACGCACTCCCCTTCCATCGCCGTCCCGCCACGCGCGCGGCGGCCCTTCCCACGCCTGGTCGCCCGCCTGATCACCGGCCTGGGCCTGTTCGCGGCGGCCGGCGGCGCGCTGGCGCAGGCACCGGCCGCGCCCACCGGTCCGCAGGGCTACCCGCAGACGGGACGGGTCGTGATCGTCGTCCCCTTCTCCGCCGGCGGCGCCACCGACATCGTCGCGCGGCTCGTCGCCGACGAGCTCGGCAAGCGCTGGAACACCGCGGTGGTGGTGGACAACCGGGCCGGCGCCGGCGGCGGCATCGGCACCGAATACGTGGCGCGCGCCAAGCCCGACGGCTACACCTTGCTGCTGGGCACGCAGACCGCGCTGTCGGTCAACCCGACATTGCTCAAGAAGATCGGCTATGACGTCGACAAGGACTTCGCGCCGGTCACGCAACTGGCGAGCACGCCGCTGGTGCTGCTCGCGGGCAACAAGTCGGGCGCGCGCAACGTGGCCGAACTGGTGGCGACGATCAAGTCCAAACCCGATGCCGTCTCCTATGGCACCAGCGGCAATGGCACCTCGCAGCACCTCACCACCCTGATGCTGCTCAACCGCGTGGGCGCCACGGCGGTGCATGTCCCCTACAAGGGCAGCAGCCAGTCGCTGGTCGACCTCGCGGGCAACCAGATCGACATGCAGTTCGACAACATGGCCACCGCGCTCGCCTTCGCCAAGAACGGCCAGGCCAAGGCGCTGGCGGTGACCAGCGCGACGCGTTCCCCGCTGCAGCCCGACCTGCCGACGCTGGCCGAATCGGGCGTGCCGGGCTTCGAGGCCGTCACCTGGCTCGGCCTGCTGGCGCCGGCGGCCACGCCACAGCCGGTGGTGGCCTGGCTGAACAAGGAGGTCGTCGCGGTGCTGGCATCGCCCGCGGTCGGCGAGCGGCTCGCCGCGCAGGGCTTCACGCCCAAGCCCATGACGCCCGAGGCGTTCCGCAGCTTCATCCAGGACGAGACCCGCAAGTTCGCGACCCTCATCAAGGCCAACCACGTCACCATCGACTGACGCGCCCCGCAACCCCCCGAAGGACCCCCATGAACCTGAGTCATCACCCCCTCGACGACCGGCTGCCGGCCATGCTGGCGAGCGGCCGCAGGCTGCGCGGCGTCTTCAATTCGCTGCCGAGCCCGGCGATCGTCGAGATGTGCGGCTATGCCGGCTTCGACTTCGTGATCATCGACAACGAGCATGGCAGCGCCGACTTCGAGACGACCGAGAACATGCTGCGGGCCGCGCGTGCCAGCGGCATCGTGCCGGTCGTCCGGTGCCTGCGCCACGACATCTCGCGCGTGCTCGACATGGGCGCGAGCGCGGTCCAGATCCCGATGGTCGCGAGCGCCGAGGAGGCGCGCGACCTGGTGCAGCAGGTGCGTTATCCGCGCGGCGGTCGGCGCGGCAGCGCGTTCAGTCCGCGCGCCGCGGGCTATGGCGCGTTTCCGGGCATCCCGCACACCGAGCGCAGCAACGCCGGCATCGCGCTGATCGTGATGATCGAGACACCCGAGGCCGTCGCGCAGGCCGCCGAGATCGCCGCCGTTCCCGGCGTGGACGCGGTCTTCGTCGGACCCAACGACCTGTCGCATTCGATGGGCTTCGACAACGACTGGAAATCGGCTCCGGTGCTGGGCGAGATCGAACGCGCCCTGCGCGCCATCAGCGCCGCCGGCAACTGCGCGGGGGTCATCGCCTTGACGCCCGAGGACGAGGAGCTGTTCGGTGCCTGGGGCGCGCGCTACTTCGCGGGCGTCACGACCGGGCTGATCACGCGGGCCTTCCAGCAGGCTTCCGCAGCCGGCGGGCGACTGGCGTCGACCGGCGAGCTCAGGTATTGAGACGAGTGCGGCCTGCGGGTGTCATGCGGTGTCGTGCCCGTTCAATTGGGCATCATCGTCGCGCAGTCGACATCGATCTTCGCCGTCATCGCGCCGCGATCCATGCTCGAAGGTCCGGCCGTGGCGCCCCGCTGACGGCAGTTCTCGCGCGTCGTCGCGCTGGGCGGGTTGTTGGCGGAGTAGCCATTCGACATCATCGAGCATCCCGCCATGCCGAAGGTCGACGATGCGATGAGCGCGGAGATCAGGATTGCGTGCTTCATGTGAGGTCTCCTTGAAGTGTTGGCCACCTGTTTAAGACCAAACACCAGGCTCGTTTGTAGGCCGTCGCGCCGCACGCGGAAGCGACGCCGGACCCCGTTCTCACGCCTGCGCGGGCTCGTCGCGCGGCCGGCGCCAGCCTCTCGCGTGCCGGATCACCAGGCCGTCCACTTGGACTCGCTCGCCGCCGAAGCGAGGGTGCGCTCGATGAAGCGCACGCCGCGCGCGCCCTCCTCCACGCCCGGATAGACCGCCTCCGGCGGATCGTCCGTCGCGCCCGCGAGCCGGGCGCGGATGGCCGCGAGGATGCCGGCATAGACATCGGCGAAGGCCTCGATGAAGCCTTCGGGATGGCCGCTCGGCAGGCGGTTGCCGCGCAGCGCCGCCGCATGCAGCCAGGGCGAGCCGCGCGTGAGGCACCGCGCCGGTCCGTCGAGCGGCCGGTGCAGCAGCTCGTTGGGCTGCTCCTGGCGCCATTCGAGCGTGCCGAGCGTGCCGGCCACGCGCAGGCGCAGGTCGTTCTCCACACCGGTATTGATCTGCGAGGCCACCAGCACGCCGCGCGCGCCATTGGTGAAGCGCAGCAGCAGGTTGGCATCGTCGTCGAGCGCGCGGCCCGGCACCAGTGCGCCGAGGTCGGCGCACAGGCTCTCGATCTCCAATCCGGTGACGGTGGCGATCAGGTTCTCGGCATGCGAGCCGATGTCGCCGATCGCGCCGGCGGCACCGCTGCGCGCGGGGTCGAGGCGCCAGCCGGCCTGCTTGTTGCCGCCCTGCTCGAGCGCGGTGGCGAGCCAGCCCTGGCTGTACTCGACCACCACCTTGCGCACGATGCCGATCTCGCCGGCCGCGACCATGGCGCGCGCCTGCCGCACCATCGGATAGCCGCTGTAGTTGTAGGTGACGCCGAAGACCGTGCCCTGGCGCGCGACGGCGTCGACCAGCGCCTCGGCCTGCGCGCGGGTGTGCACCAGCGGCTTGTCGCACACGACGTGGAAGCCGGCCTCGACGAAGGCCTGCGCCACGGGAAAGTGCATGTGGTTGGGCGTGACGATGACGACGAAGTCGATCCGCTCGTGCGGCGGCCGGCGGCATTCGTCGGCCAGCAGCGCGGCCCAGTCGCCATGGTTGCGCGCCTCGTCCAGGAACAGGTCGCGCCCCGAGGCGCGCGCCTTCTGCGGACTCGACGACAGCGCGCCCGCCACCAGCTCCGCCTGCCCATCGAGCGCGATCGCATGCCGGTGCACCGCGCCGATGAAGGCATCGCGCCCGCCACCGACCATGGCGTAGCGCAGCCGGCGATGCGGGGGCATGGGCCCGGATGTGGACGCGACCGCGTTCATCGCGCGTCCCGGGCGAAGACGGCGTCGAAGGCGCCGGCCGCCGGCTCGAAGTCCAGCCGCTTGCAGAAGGCCGCGCTCTCGGTCGCGCCATGCACGCGGTCCATGCGGCTGTCCTCCCACTCCACGCTCAGCGGACCGGCATAGCCGATGTCGTTGAGCGCGACGATCACCGATTCGAAATCGATCATGCCGCGCCCCACGCTGCGGAAATCCCAGAAGCGGCGCGCATCGCCGAAGCTGGTGTGGCCGCCGAAGACACCGACCGTGCCGTCGCCCCGGCCCCACCAGACGTCCTTCATGTGGGCGTTGAAGATCCGCTCGTGGAACTGCCGGATGAAGCGCACGTAGTCCACGCCCTGGTAGCCCAGGTGGCTCGGGTCGAAGTTGAAGCCGAAGCGGCGATGGCCGGCCACGGCCGCGATGGCGCGCTCGGCCGAGGCGATGTCGAAGGCGATCTCGGTCGGATGGACCTCGAGCGCGAAGTCGATGTCGTGCTGGTCGAAGACGTCGAGGATGGGCGTGAAGCGCCGGCCGAAGTCGGCGAAGCCCCGGTCCCAGAAGGCCTGCGTGGTCGGCGGGAAGGCATAGGTGGCATGCCAGACCGACGAACCGGTGAAACCGGTCACGGTCTTCACGCCGAAGGCCGCCGCCGCGCGCGCGGTGTCGGCCAGCTCGCGGGCGGCGCGCTGGCGCACGCCCTCGGGCTCGCCGTCGCCCCACACGTGGTCCGGCAGGATGGCCCGGTGGCGCTCGTCGATCAGGTCGCAGACGGCCTGGCCGACCAGGTGGTTGCCGATCGCGAAGCACTGCAGGCCGTGGGCCTCGAGCAGCTCGCGCCGCTCCCGCACATAGCGCTCCGACGCCAGCGCCTGCCGGACGTCGAAGTGGTCGCCCCAGCACGCGAGCTCGAGGCCGTCGTAGCCCATGCGCCTGGCCAGCGGCGCCAGCTCGGCCAGCGGCAGGTCGGCCCACTGGCCGGTGAAGAGGGTGACGGGTCTTGCCATGACGTCTGCGGAGCGAGCCGGGTTCAGAAGGGAGAGCTGGGGAAGTAGAAGTCCTTGGCGTTGTCCTTGGTGATCAGCACCGACGGGATGATCGTGGTGGCGGGCAGCTTCTCGCCCTTCAGGCGCGCCTCGGCCGTCAGCTTGATCGCGTCGTAGATGAACTTGGGCGAGTAGCTGACATCGGCGCCGATGCGCTGGTCCTTGCCATCCATGATGGTCTTGACCATGCCCTTGGCGCCGGCGCCGCCGAACACGATCTTGACGTCGTCGCGCTTGGCCTGCTCGATGGCCTTGAGCACGCCCACGGCCATGTCGTCGTCGGCGGCCCAGATGGCATCGATCTGCTTGAAGCGCGTCAGGTAGTCCTGCGTCACCTTGAAGGCATCGTCGCGGTTCCAGTTGGCGTACTTGGCATCGAGCAGCTTGACGTCCGGATGCTTCTTGAGCACCGCGTTGAAGGCATCCATGCGCTCGTTGTCCAGCGTGGTCGCGATGCCGCGCAATGCGACCACGTTGCCCTTGCCACCCAGTGTCTTCACGATGTATTCGGCCGGGATGCGGCCGAAGGCGGTGTTGTCGCCGGCCACGTAGGCATCCTGCGCGCTGGTGTCGGTCAGGCCGCGATCGACCACCGTGACATAGGCGCCCTTGGCCTTGACCTGCGCCACCGGCTTGGTGAGCGCGGCCGACTCGAACGGGAAGATCACCAGCGCGTTGATCTTGGTGACGGTGGTGAAGTCCTGCAGCTGGTTGGCCTGCTCGGGCGCGCCGCTGGCGGTCTTGATGGTGATCTTGAGGTCCTTGTGCTCCTTCTCCAGATCCTTCTTCGCCTGGTTGGCCCAGTAGTTGATGCCGCCCATGAAGCTGTGCGTGGCGGCCGGGATCGAGACCCCCAGGTTGACCTTCTCGGCCGCCAGGGCCGGCAGGCTGGCGAGTGAAGCGGCCGCGATGGCCGTGAGCGCGAGGCGACGGGTGAAACGGGTCATGAGGGATGTCTCCTGGTGGTTGACTGAAGCAATGACGAAACAATGGACGGAATGATTTTTCGCGAAACACCGCGGAACCGGTTCCGCCGGTGTTGCCCCCGGCAGGGGGTTGGCGAAGCGACACGAAGTGCGCGAAGACTGGGGGCGAGTCATCTTTTCCCGCGTTGGAGGAACGCGACGATGATGATCACGAAGCCCTGCACCGCCGCGTTCAGGTACACGCTGATGATGCTGGTGAGGTTCAGGATGTTGCTGATGACCGACAGCAGGATGGCGCCGATGACGGTGCCGGTGATGCTGCCCGCGCCGCCCTTGAGCGCCGTGCCGCCGACGATCACGGCGGCGATGGCCTCGAGCTCCCACAGCAGGCCGGTGGTCGGCGAGGCCGAGCCCAGGCGCGGCACGTACAGCAGGGTCGCGATGCCCACGCACACGCCCAGCAGCACGTAGGTCAGGATCTTCACGCGGTCGACGTCGACCGCCGCGTAGCGCGCCACCTGCTCGTTCGAGCCGATGGCCTGCACGTAGCGGCCATAGGCGGTGCGGTTGAGGATCACGCCGCCGACCACCGCGACGACGAAGAACACCCAGACCGGCACCGGGATGCCCAGCAGGCTCGCGTAGTAGACCGGCGCGTAGAGGTCCGACAGCTCGTTGTCCAGCGTGAGCGCGCCGCCATCGGCGAAGTAGGTCAGGTAGGCGCGGAAGATGCCCAGCGTGCCCAGGGTCACGATGAAGGGCTCGATGCGGCCCTTGGTGATGAGCAGGCCGTGCGCCAGGCCGAAGACCGCGCCCAGCACCACCGCCAGCGTCGCGCCCAGCATCACCGCCATCAGGGGCGAGCCCGTCGCCGGGCCGGCCCAGTTGATGAACATGATGACGCTGCCGGCGATCAGCGCGGCCATCGAGCCCACCGAGAGATCGATGCCGCCCGAGATGATCACGAAGCACATGCCCACCGCGATGATGCCGATGAAGGCCGTGCGGGTGAGCACGTTCATCGCGTTGTCGAGCGTGGCGAAGTCGCCGTTGAGCAGGGTGCCGGCGATGCACAGCAGCACCAGCCCGGCGACCGGCCCGATGCCGCGCAGGCGCTCGGCCCAGCCCGGCCCGGAGTCGGCGCGATGCGCCGCGGCGCCCGCTTCAGGATTCGATGCCATGGCTTTTCCTATGCTTGGTAACGCCCATACAGGAAGTCACAGCCCCCGCCCAGGACAGCGCGGATCCGGCTGCGCCGGTCCGCGGATGTCGCCCCCTGCAAGGGGGTTGGCGAAGCGACACGCAGTGCGCGCAGCCTGGGGGTGAGTCATATCCCTGTCGCATGGGTGATGAGTTGTTCTTCTGTCAGATGTTCGGCATCCAGCGTGGTCACGATGCGGCCGGCGCGCATCACCGCGACGCGGTGGCACAGGCCGATCAGCTCCATCAGCTCGGACGAGACGACGATCACGGCCAGCCCCTCGCGGGCCAGTCGCTGGATCAGGAAATAGATGTCGCGCTTGGCGCCGACGTCGACGCCGCGGGTGGGCTCGTCGAGCACCACCACCTTCGGCTGCGGCTGCAGCACCTTGGCCAGCGCCAGCTTCTGCTGGTTGCCGCCCGACAGCGACGAGGCGCGCACGTCGAGGCTGCCGGTGCGGATGCCATAGTCCTTCACGGCCTCGGCCAGCGCGGCGCGCTCCGCGTCGGGTCGCAGCCAGGGCGTGGCATAGCGCTCCAGCGCCATCAGGGTCAGGTTCTGCCGCAGGCCGAAGTGCACGTGCAGGCCCTTGCCCTTGCGGTCCTCGCTGAGGTAGGAGAAGCCATGCCGGGCGGCATCGCGCGGATTGCGCCAGCCGCGAGCGCCCGGGACGGCGCGGCCGAGCATCTCGACCTGGCCGCTCGCGGGCCGCAGGCCGATCAGTCCCTCGAACAATTCGGTGCGGCCGGCGCCGACCAGCCCGGCGAAGCCCAGGATCTCGCCCGGACGCACCTCGAAGGCCGCTTCGCGTGCCCAGCCCGGCACGTCGAAATCCCGCACGCGCAATGCCGGGGCGCCCTCCCGCGCCACGGCGTCGCGCGGCGGATAGAGATCGGCCAGCTCGCGCCCGACCATCAGGTTGGCCATCTGCTGGCGCGTCACGTCGGTGGTGAGGGCGCGAGTGACGAAGCGACCATCGCGCATCACGATCACCTCGTCGGTCACGCGCTGCACCTCGTCGAGCTTGTGCGAGATGTAGACGATGGTCACGCCATCGGCGCGCAGTTGCGCGATCAGCCGGAACAGGCGCTCGGTCTCGCCCGGGGTCAGCGTCGCCGTCGGCTCGTCCATGATCAGCAGGCGCGCCCGGCGGGCCACGGCCTTGGCGATCTCGACCAGCTGCTTCTCGGCCACGATCAGCCGGCGCACCTTGGTGCGCGGCTCGACCTGCAGGCCGACCTGGGCCAATGCCGCCGCCGCCTCGCGCTCCATCGCCGCGTCGTCCAACAGCCAGCCCTTCCTGCGCTCGTGGCCGAGGAAGATGTTCTGCGCCACGCTGAGGTCCTCGGCCAGGTTGAATTCCTGGTGGATCAGCACGATGCCCAGGGCCTCGGCATCGCGCGAGCCGGCGAAGCGGCGCGGCGTCCCGTTGACGCGCAGCACGCCCTCGGTCGGCTGCTCGTAGCCGGCGAGGATCTTCATCAGCGTCGACTTGCCCGCGCCGTTCTCGCCGAGCAGGCCGACCACGCGACCGGGCGCCAACGAGAAACTCACGCCATGCAGCACCCGCACCGGCCCGAAGGCCTTGACGATGCCGTCGAAGTCGACCGCCACGCCCTCGGAGGTCGTCGCCGCGCCGGCCGTCATGGCGCCACTCCCCGCACCCGCAGCGCTTCCTGCATGGCGAGCACACCCGCGCCGATGACGCCGGCCTGCGCGCCGAGCGGCGTGTACTGGATCTCCAGGTGCCGCGTCGACAGCGCCAGCGAGCGCTGGTAGACGCTCTGGCGCACCGCCGCCAGGAACAGCGGTCCCACGTGCGTGATGCCGCCGCCGATGAAGATGTGCGAGGGATTGAAGAAGTTGACCACCGACGCCAGCATCTGCCCGAGCAGGCCGGCCGCCTTCTGGATGATGCCGTTGGCCGCCACGTCGCCGGCGCGGCCCGCATGGCCGACATCGGTCGCGTCGATGCGGCCGGTGCGGCGCAGGCACTCGGCCAGGACCTGGCTCTCGCCGTCGTTGGCCGCCTGCATCGCCATGCGCGTGATGGCCGGGCCGGCGGCCATCACCTCGACGCAGCCGACATTGCCGCAATGGCAGCGCGGCCCCTCCAGGTCGACGCAGATGTGGCCGACGTCGCCGGCGGAGCCGGCCGCGCCGCGATACACCTCGCCATGGCAGACGATGCCGCAGCCGATGCCGGTGCCGACCTTGATGACCAGGAAGTTCGACAGCGAACGCTTCAGGCGCCAGAGCTCGCCCAGCGCCATCAGGTTGACGTCGTTGTCGACGAAGACCGGCGCGGCATAGTCCTCCCGCAGCAGGTCGCGGATCGAGAAGCCGTCCCAGGCCGGCATCAGGGGCGGGTTCACCAGCTGGCCGCTCTGGAAATTGACCGGACCGGGGACGCCGATGCCGATGCCGATCACCGATCGCGCATCGATCCCCAGCCGGGCCAGCAGGTCGCGCAGCAGCACGCGCACGCGCGCCAGCACCACGCCCGGCCCCTGCCGCACGTCGGCGGCCTCGGCATGCCGCGCGAGCGGCCGCAGGTCGGGCCCGAGCACCGCGAGGTCGAGGCTGGTGGCGCCGATGTCGATGCCCAGCAGCACGCCGAGCGAGTCGCTGAGCTGGAGGTTCTCGGCGCGGCGGCCACCCGACGACGGCTGCAGTCCCGCTTCGGCGAGCACGCCCTGCTCGACCAGTCCGGCGATCAGCGCGTTGGCCTTGCTCTTGGAGAAGGCGAGGCGCTCGGCCATGCGATGGCGCGATCCGCCGGACGACCAGAAGGTGGCTTCCAGCAGCAGCAGTTCGTCGGCGGTCAGGCCGCTCCAGCGTTCAGGCATGTGTCTCCGTCGCTTCTTCCGGCATCGTGTGGCCGGTGGCAGCCGAATACTAGAGGCGCCTCTTCAGCCAGACAAGCTCCAACTTCGGACAAATTCAGGTCGAAGAGGGCGCATCCCGGGCCGCGAAGCGCCGCCGGTAGTCGCGGGGCGCCACGCCCAGGTGCCGCTGGAAGGTCACCCGCATGCGTTCCTCGTCACCGAAGCCGCATCGTTGCGCGATCCGGTCGACGGGGCCATCGGTGTTCTCCAGCAGCCGCCGGGCCGCCTCGACCCGGAAGACCTGCACCGCCCGGGCCGGCGTGCGGCCGGTGCGCTCTTTGTAGACGCGCGCGAAGTTGCGCGGGCTCATGCCGGCCCGCGCCGCCAATGCCTCGACGTCGAGGTCGGCGCGCGCGAGGTTGCCGACGATCCAGCGGTTGAGTTCGTCGAACGTCGCGGCCGAGTCCCGGACCTGGGCCTGGAGCAGGCCGCTGAACTGCGACTGGCCGCCGGGACGCTTCAGGTAGACCACGAGTTCGCGCGCCACCTCCATGGCCACCTCGTGGCCGCAGTCGGCCTCGACCATCGCCATGGCCAGGTCGATGCCCGCCGTCACGCCGGCCGAGGTCCAGATCGCGCCGTGCTGCACGAAGATCGCGTCGCGGTCGATCCGCACCGCGGGAAAGCATCGGCCCATCAGCTCGAACATCAGCCAGTGCGTGGTGGCGCGCTTGTGGTCGAGCAGGCCGGCGGCGGCCAGCAGGAAGGCGCCGCTGCACACCGAGGCCGTGCGGCGTGTCCTCGGGGCCGCGCGGCGCAACCACGTCACGAGCGCCTCCGCGTCGTCGAGCACCTCGGGCATGTGCGGCGAGCCCGGGACGACCAGCGTGTCGACCGACGACGCGCGCACCCGCGCGAGCGCATCGGTCTGCAGCACCAGGCCTTCGGCGCTGCGCACCAGGCCGCCTTCGAGGCTGGCGGTGCGGCACTCGTAGCCTGCCAGGTCCCGCGCCGCCAGGGCCTTGGTGGCGGCCCAGAACACCGTCTGCGCACCGGCCAGGTCGAGCAGGCCGACCCGGGGAAAGGCGACGAAGAGCACGCGCTTCGGCCGCGCGCGGGACGACGGCCATGCAGGCGCCATCGGCGCCTCCGACGCATCCGCCGCGCTTGGCGGGAATCCAGGGTTCTTTGTCATTTCGGCCAGATCGTTCGAAGCCTACGATTCGACATCGCATCATCCATCGGGTCAACCCATCATGAAGATCGTCGTCATCGGAGGCACCGGCCTCATCGGCACCCACCTCATCGCGCTGCTGCGCCAACGCGGGCACGAGGCCGTCGCGGCCTCCCCCCGAAGCGGCGTCGACACCCTCACCGGTGAAGGCCTGGCGACGGCGCTCGCCGGCGCGCACGTGGTGGTCGACGTCGCCAACTCGCCCTCGTTCGAGGACGAGGCCGTCATGCATTTCTTCCGCACGTCGGGGCGCAACCTGCTCGCCGCCGAGGCGATGGCCGGCGTCGGGCATCACGTCGCCCTCTCGGTGGTGGGCACCGACCGGCTGCAGGGCAGCGGGTATTTCCGCGCCAAGCTCGTGCAGGAGCAGCTGATCGAGGCCTCGGGCCTTCCCTACACGATCGTGCGTGCGACCCAGTTCATGGAGTTCCTGTCGGCCATCGCCCAGTCGGGCACCGAGGGCGACGTGGTGCGCCTGCCGGCCGCGCACCTGCAGCCGATCGCCGCCCGGGACGTGGCCGCCGCCATGGCCGACGCCGCGCTGGGCGCGCCGGCGAATCGCATCGTCGAGGTCGGCGGTCCGGAGCGCGCCGGCATGGCCGCGATGGTGGAGCGCTGGCTGCGCGCCACCGGCGATGCGCGCGAGGTGCGCCCGGATGCCGGAGCCCTCTACTTCGGCGAGCGGATCGACGACGACTCGCTCACCACCGGCGATGGCGCGCGGCGGGGCGCCACCACCCTGCAGGCCTGGCTGGCCGCGCGCCCGGGCCCGTGCGTTCTCAGTCCAGCGTGATGTGGCGCGCCTTGACGACGGCCTGCCAGCGGGCGCTCTCGGCCTTGATGAAGGCCGCGAATTCCGGCGCCGAGTTGCCGACCGGGTCCAGTCCCGCCTTCAGCAGCCGTTCGCGCACGGTCGGATCGGCGACGGCCTCGCGCGTCGCCCGGACCAGGCGATCGACGATGTCGCGGGGCGTGTTCCTGGGCAGGAAGACGCCGTTCCACTCCAGCACCTCGTAGTCGGGCATGCCGCTCTCGCGCAGGGTCGGCACGTGGTCCAGGCCCTGGATGCGCTTGCGCGAACTCACCGCCAGGGCGCGGAGCTTGCCCCCGCCGAGGTTCTGCAGGGTCGAGGCGGCATTGCCGAAGTACATGTCGACCTGCCCCGCCATGACATCGGTCAGGGCGGGCGCGCCGCCCTTGTAGGGCACGTGCAGCGTCTCGATCCTCGCCTGCTCGTTGAACATCTCCGCCGCCAGGTGCGAGCCGGTGCCCGCGCCGGCGGACGCATAGGTCAGCCGGCCGGGCTCCTTCTTCGCGGCGGCGACGAGGTCCGCCACGCTCTTGTAGGGCTTGTCGGCGCCGACCACGAGGATCTGCGGCGCGGTCGCCACCAGGGACACGGGGATGAAGTCCTTGACCGGGTCGTAGGGCAGCTTGCGCAGCGCGCCATTGACGCCGAAGGCCGAGGCGTCGTAGAGCACCGTGTAGCCATCGGGCAGGGCCTTGGCGACGTTGTCGGCGCCGATGACGCCACCGGCGCCGGGCCTGTTGTCGATGACGATGGGCTGGCCGAGGATCTCGCCGAGGCGCTGCGCCACGATGCGGGCCGTGTTGTCGGCCCCGCCGCCGGCGGCATAGGGCACGACCATGCGGATCGCGCGCTCGGGCCAGGCGGCCCAGCCGCTCAGGGGCAGGAGCGCGGCGCAGAGCAGGACGACGCCGCGGCGCTGGATTCGGAGGAAGGATCTGGACATGGTGGGGATGAGTCTCTGTGTGGATGCGGGAGCGGAAGTGAATCGTCAGGCGGCGCCGAAGCCATAGAGCTCGGCCGGGTTGTCGACCAGCACGCGCAGACGCGTGTGTTCGTCCATGGTCCAGTGCGCCAGCAGGTCGAACAGCGCCGCGTCGTCGGGCTTGTGCCGGGTCTCGGTGGTGTGCGGCCAGTCGCTGCCCCACACCAGGCGCTCGGGCGCGGCCCGGACCCAGGCGCGCGCCACCGCGTCCATGTCGGCATGGCCCTGCCCTGGCGGCAGCCGGGAATCGAGATAGGCGCCGGACAGCTTCACCCAGGCGCGACCCGCGTCGAGGAAGGCCCGCGCGAGATCGAAGGCCGGATGCGCCGTGCCGTCGGCTGGCGGCAGACGGGCCAGATGGTCGAACACCAGCGGCGTGGGCAGGCGCCGCAGCAGCGCCGCGTGCTCGACCAGCTGGTCGGCGCTCCAGTGCAGCTGGAGGTGCCAGCCCCAGGCATGGACCCGCCGGGCCAGCAGCTCGACCATGTCGAAGCCGACGGCGGCGAGCACCGGCGTGTGCAGCGAGAAGCGGATGCCCCGGATGCCGCCGTCGTGCAGCCGCTGCAGTTCGGCATCGGTGATGTCGGGGCGGACGACGGCGACGCCTCGCGTGCGGTCGAGGCCCAGGCGCCGGATGGCGTCCAGGGTGACGGCGTTGTCGGTCCCGAAGGGCCGCGGCTGGACCACCACCGTGCGGGTGGTGCCGGTCAGGGCCTGCAGCAGGCGGTAGTCGTCGACCGTGGCGCCCTCGATCACCGGCGCCACGTGCGGGAAGCGCGCATCGAGGATGTGCATGTGCGCGTCGCAGGCGTTCGCGGGCGCCGCTGTGGCCGGCCTCGCGCGGGCCGCGGAGTTGGGGACCGGCAGGACCGGGGGGACCGGCATCGGGTCCGGCGCTGCCCGGCTCATGCGCCGTCCGCTCCGCGCAGGCGATCCGCCTCGGCCTTGATCTGCTCGCCATGCTGGTCGAGCACCGGCGCGGCATACGGAGCCGGCCCGGACGTGCGACCGAAGGCCCAGCCCCGGGTGAAGCCGCGATAGCTGCCGACCACCGGGTGCTCGAAGATCGCGATCATGTCCTCGGCCTGCACCTGCGGGAAATCGAACATGTCCTCGATCCGGCGCGCGGCCGCGCAGGGGACCGCCTCGCCGAAGATGCCCTCCCACGCCAGGGCGTCGCGGGTCGCGAGCGCCGCGTGCAGCACGGGCACGATCTCCTGGTGGTGCCGGGCGCGCTTGCGCACGCTGTCGTAGCGCTCGACCAGCAGCTCGGTCAGCCCGGTCCTCTCGCACAGCGCGCGCCAGAAGTGCGGCGTGTTGGCCGAGATGTAGAGGTATCCCTCGCGCGTCGGGTGGATGCCGGTGATGCCGCCGGAGCGCATGTCGCGGCCGACCTCGCGCGGCTCGTCGTCGGCCCACACCAGCCGGGCCGACTGCATGGTGAGCGCCGAGCGCAGCAGGGAGACGCCCACGTACTGGCCCAGGCCGCTGCGCTCGCGCTCGTAGAGCGCCGCCGAGACACCCCCGGCCACCAGCGCGGCCGCGTAGTAGTCGACCACCGAGCCATAGAGGATCTCGGGCGGTCCGCCCGCCGGTCCCTGCAGGGCGCACATGCCGGTCATGGTCTGCAGCACCTGGTCGTAGCCCGCCTTCTCCTTCAGCGGTCCGCTGTCGCCATAGCCGGTGACCGCGCAGTAGACCAGCCTCGGATTGAGCTCCCGCAGCTGCTCGTAGGCGATGCCCAGGCGTGGCGGCACGTTGGGGCGGAAGTTGTGCACCAGCACGTCGGCGCTGCGCACCAGGGCCAGCAGGCGCTCCAGGTCCTCGGGCTGCTTGAGGTCGAGCACGACGCCCAGCTTGCTGCGGTTGACGCCCAGGAAGGCGCGGCTCTCCGATTCCAGCGTGGACGGGTACTTGCGCAGGTTGTCGCCCGCGGGCGGCTCGATCTTGATGACCTCGGCGCCCAGGTCCGCCAGCAGCGAGCAGCCGTAGGGCCCGGCGATGTAGGCGCTCAGGTCCAGGACCCGGAGCCCGCTCAGGGGGCCCGCGGGACCGGCGCGTGGAGGCAGGGAGGAAGCATGCGCTTCGGTCGGAGTGTCCATGGGGGTCTCTGCTTTCAATCGGCGGTGATGTTCTGCTGCTTCGCCAGCTTCTTCCAGCGCTCGACGTCCTGGGCGATCACCTCGCCGAAGGCGACCGGCGTCAGCGGCGTGGCGATGGCGCCCTCCTTCAGGAAGTTGGCCGCCAGCTCGGGCGTGGCCAGCGCGGCGTTGACCGCGCCATTGAGCTTGGCCACCACGTCCGCGGGCGTGCCCACGGGCGCGAGCAGGCCCCACCAGAGGTCGAACTCGTAGCCGGGCACGGCGCTGGCCATGGGGGTCAATTCGGGCGCGATCGGACTGGGCTTCAGGCTGGTGATGCCGACGGCGCGCAGCTTGCCGCTGCGCACCATCGGCAGCAGCGACGGGCCGCTGGAGATCAGCAGCTGCGTCTGGTTGCCCACCAGGTCGGTCACGGCCGGCCCCATGCCCTTGTAGGGGATGTGCGTGATCTGCAGGTCGCCGACCCGGGCCTTGAGCAGTTCGGTGCTGAACTGGTTGACGCTGCCCGTCCCCGAGGAGGCGTAGTTGTACTGGCCCGGCCTGGCCTTGATGGCCGCGATCAGCTCGGCCGGCGTCCGGGCCGGGAAGTCGTTGTTGACCGCGACGATGAACGGCCCCTTGGCGAACATCGCGACCGGCGCGAAGCTCTTGACGGGGTCGAAGGGCAGCCTGGACTGGATCGCCGCGTTGGTCGTCATGCTCGACGACACGGCCACCAGCGTGTAACCGTCGGGCGCGGCCCGGGCCACCTGGCCGGTGCCGGTGTTGCCACTGGCGCCCGGCCGGTTGTCGATGATCACGGGCTGCCCGAGCCGGTCGCCCAGTTCCTTGGCGACCTGGCGCGCGAAGGTGTCGTTGGAGCCGCCGGCCGGATAGGGCACGACGACCGTGATGGTCTTGGATGGATAGGTGCCCTGCGCCAGGGCGACGCCGGCCGGCCAGGCGCCGCAGAGCGCCAGGATCGCGCTCGCCGAGGCATGCCGCAGGAAGGTGGGGGAAAGGCTGTTCATGGGTGTCGGCTCCGGTTGTCTCTGGTTGTCTTTGCTTGTCATCGGGGATTCGAGAGGGGGGACGCGGCGTTTCTCAGGGCGGCAGCAATCCCAGGCCACGGGCGCTGGCGACGATCGCGCGGGCGCGGAGCACGAAGGGCAGATCGATCATCCGGCCGTCGACGACATAGGCGCCGACCCCCTGGGCATCGGCCTCGCGCGTGGCCTCGACCACCTTCAGCGCATGGGCGATCTCGGCCTCGGTCGGACGGAAGACGTCATTGGCGATCGCCACCTGGCTCGGATGGATGCAGGTCTTGCCCAGGAAGCCGAGGTCGCGCGCGAGTTCGGCCTCGGCGCGGAAGCCCTCGATGTCGCGGATGTCCGCGAAGGCGCCGTCGTAGGCATAGACCCCGGCCTCGGCCGCGGCCATGCGCACCGCGAACATGGCCTGCCGGATCGCCGACGGCTCGCGCCGCGAGATGCCCAGCGGCTCGAACAGGTCGCCCAGTCCGAGCTGCAGCCCGACCACGCGCGGATGCGACCGCGCCAGCTCGACCGCCGTGCGCAGGGCGCCGGGCGTCTCGATGTTGAGCAGCAGGCCGACCGGCACCGCGACGCGGTTGGCCCGCTCCGCGCGTTCGATCGAGGCCACGGCGGCCCGCACGTGGTCGGCGCTCTCGGGCTTCGGGAGATTCAGCACATCCACGCCCGGGTGCACGACGCAGCGCACGTCGGCCTCGAAGTGCGGCGTGTCCATGGCATTGACGCGCACGATGATCGTCTGCCCGCTGGCGACGACGCCCCCCGCGCGCAGGAACTCCCCGAGGATGCCCCGGGCCTCGTCCTTGCGCGACTCCGCGACGGCATCCTCCAGGTCGAAGGAGACGGCATCCGCGGCGCTGGCGAGCGACTTGGCGAACAGTTCGGCGCGCGAGCCCGGAACGAAGAGTTTGCTTTTCATGCGGGCAGTATCCGTGGCGCCCGGACCTCAACGAACACATCGTTTCTATGATCAGATGATAGAAAATGTGTGGTCATGGAAACCGAATACCTGCACAGTTTCCTGTTGGTCGTCGAGTCGGGCTCGATGTCCGAGGCCGCCCGCCGACTCAACCTGACGCCCGCCGCCATCGCGCAGCAGATGCGGACCCTCGAGCGCGAACTGGGCACCGGCCTGCTCGCCCGCGCCGGCCGCACCGTGCAGCCCACCGCCGCCGGTCATCTGCTGGCGCAGCGTGCCAGGGCGGTGGTGCGCGAGGTGGGCGATCTCAAGGTCCTCCTGGGCGCCGACCTGGCCGGCCGCGAGCTCACCATCGGCTCCATCAACACCGCCCTGCACAGCCTGCTGCCCGACATCCTGGCGCATTTCGTCCGCACGCACGGGAGCGTCAGGACCTTCCTGCATGCGGGCACCACGGCCACGCTCTACAAGGCCGTGCAGCAGGGCGAGCTCGACGCCGCCGTGTGTCTCTATCCGCCCTTCGCACTGGCCAAGACCTTCGGCTGGACATTGCTGCGCGAGGAGCCGCTGGTGCTGCTGGTGCCGCGCCGCCACGCGAAGTGCGATCCGCACGAGTTGCTGCGTGGCTCGCCGCTGATCCGCTACGACCGCAGCCTGGGTGGCGGCAAGCAGGCCGACCGCTACCTGCGCGCCGCGGGCATCGTGCCGCAGGAACGCTTCGAATTGAGCTCGCTGCTGGCCATCGCGATGATGGTGGATCGCGGACTCGGGGTCTCGCTGGTGCCCGACATCGCATCGCCCCTGCTCGACGGCCAGGACGTCGCCAAGATCGCCTTGCCCCTGCCCTCCGATCCACGGCGATTCGGCGTGCTGTGGCTGCGCGGATCGGCCCGCCTGGCGCTGATCGAGGGCTTCGTGGACAGCGCGGAAGCGGTCGTCGCGGCGAAAGCGGCACACTGACGGCGTCGACATTCCACCCCGAAACAAGACCCGGCATCCTCATGTCTCGTATGCGATACACCCCATTGCCGCTCGATGAATCGGCCCGTCTCGCCTCGCTGGCGGAGTACGACCTCAAGGCGGACGACAGCGAATTGCGGCTGGATGCCATCGTCCAGCTGGCATCGAGATTGTTCGACGTGCCGATCGCCCTGGTTTCCATCGTCGAGCGCGAGCGCCAGTTCTTCTCGGCCCGAACGGGCCTGGATGTCTGCGAGACGGGGCGCGACGTGGCGTTCTGCGCCCACGCGCTGGAGCTCGACGACATCCTGGTCGTCGCCGATGCCAAGCTGGATCCGCGTTTCGCCCACAACCCATTCGTGCTGGGCCCCCCCTTCATACGCTTCTATGCGGGCATGCCGCTGGTCACGCCCGGTGGGCATGTGCTGGGCACGCTGTGCATCCTCGATCACCGCCCCCGCCATGGCCTGTCGACGCAGGATCGCGAGCACCTGAAGGCCCTGGCGAGCCTGGTGCTCGACAAGCTCGAGGTCCGTCGGCTGGCCGTCGCGCATCGCGCGGGCCAGACCCGCTTCGAGCAGATCGCCGCCACCTCGCCCGACGGGATCATCTGTGCCGACCACGAGGGTCGCATCACGTTCTGGAACTCGGCCTGCGAGCGGCTGTTCGGCTTCGAGGCGACGCACGCGGTCGGCTCGAGCATCGATCTGATCGTGCCGCCGCGGATGCGCGGCAGCCACGGCGCCGGCCTGCAGCGGGTCGTGGCCGGGGGTGCTCCGCGTCTGGTGGGAAGCACGGTCGGGCTGGATGCGCGCCACCAGGACGGCCGGGAGTTCCCGATCGAGTTGTCGCTGTCCGCGTGGAAGGAGGATGGCCAGGCCAGCTTCGGCGCCATCATCCGCGACATGACCACCCGCCGGGCCGACGAGGAGCGACTGTTCCAGCTCGCCCACATCGACAGTCTCTCGGGCCTGCCCAACCGCGGCGTGCTGCTCGGCCGGGTCGCCGAATGCCTGGATCGCCAGGAGCCGTTCGCATTGATGATGCTCGATCTCGATGGCTTCAAGGACGTCAACGACACGCTGGGCCACCGCGCCGGCGATCAGGTGGTCAAGGAGGTCGCCGCGCGACTGCTGTCGTGCGCCCGGCCGATCGATACCGTGGCTCGCCTGGGCGGCGACGAATTCGCCATCCTGATGCCGGGCGAGACGATCCTGAGCCGGATCGAGCATGGCGCGCAGTGCATGCTCAAGGCCATCGCCTCGCCCCAGGCCATCGATGCCCATCCGACCCACGTCACGGCGAGCATCGGGATCGCGGTGCATCCCGGCGATGGCGCCGACGTGGGCGATCTGCTGTCGGCGGCGGACCTGGCGATGTACGAAGCCAAGGCGCAGGGTCGCAACCGCGTGCGCTTCTTCAACACGCGGCTGAGGGACAAGGTCGTGACGCGACGCGCGCTGGAAGGCGAGCTCCGGCGCGCCCTCGAGCACCAGGAATTCGAATTGTTCTACCAGCCGCAGATCCGCGTGGCCGATCAGGCCCTGGTGGGTCTGGAGGCACTGCTGCGCTGGCGGCATCCGACCGAGGGTCTGCTGACGCCGGTCCGGTTCATCGCCGCCATCGAATCGGGCGCCTGCGCGGCCGAGGTCGGGCAGTGGGTGCTGGCGACGGCCTGCGCCTACGCGGTGGAGCTGCGCAAGGTGCTGCCCGACCTGGTCATGGGCGTCAACCTCTTCGGCGCCCAGTTCCAGAACGGGCAACTGGCCCACGACGTCCTGCGCGTGCTCGAAGCCACCGGTCTTCCGCCCCAGGCGCTCGAGCTCGAGATCACCGAGAACATCATCCTGGCGCACGACGAACTCGTGCTGGAGCCCTTGCGCGCATTGCGTCACCTGGGCGTGGGCATCGCCTTCGACGACTTCGGCACCGGCTATGCCTCGCTGAGCCTGCTCAAGCGCTATCCGCTGACGCGACTGAAGATCGATCGCAGTTTCATCACCGAGATCTGCAAGGACGAGGCCGATGCCGCGATCGTCAAGGCCGTCATCTTCCTGGCCGACAAGCTCCAGCTGCAGGTGATCGCCGAGGGCGTCGAGACCATCGAGCAGCGCGACTTCCTACAGCGATGCGGCTGCCGCCACGTCCAGGGCTATCTGTACGGCAAGCCGATGGCCATCGCGGACCTGACGCATTTCCTCCAGCGGAAGGTGTTCGCCGCCTGAGGCGACTCGCCGGGCCGCCGACGGGCGCACGCGCCGCCCGCCTCAGGACGCATCGCCCTGCTGCGCGGTCACCCGCGGGACGTCCTGGTCGGCGTCGAATCGCAACCGGCCCGGCCAGGGCCTCCACGTCACGTCGAGACCGGCATGGTTCGGATCGCCATCGCGCGCGAAAGCGCCGAGCGCGTCCTGCATCACCCGCGACAGGGCCAGCCGGCCACGCTCGTTGGCCCGGGTGAACGAGATTCCCGAATACAGGGAGGGACCGAAATTGCCGAACACGAATGGCAGGTCGAAGGTGTGCGCGGCTCCGAAGATCCTGTCGAAGGGCGCGGGAAGCCGGTCCCAGTCGAATTCATAGGCCCAGACGGCGGCCTGCCGGCTGCGCAGCGCATCCAGCGCGTCGTCCCGTATGGCGGCGAACCAGAGCCGGTCCAGCGCGGCCGAACGGGCACCGAAGCCCGTGATCGGCGCATCGACCGGCAGCAGCGCGCCGGGTATCCACTGCTCGATCGTCGTGCCTGGCGCGGCTTCCGGGTCGTAGTGCGACACCAGCGCGAAGACAGCCGCATCGTCGAGCAGGCGTCCGCTGATGCCGCCGAACTCCGGGCGCAGGGCCAGCAGCTGCGGGAAGAGCCTGGTCTCGTCGCGGGCATGGCCGGCGAGCACCGGAACGTGGAGGTAGCGACCCGCGCGGATGGCGGCGATGGGGTCCCGCGCGACCACCCAGCCATCGGGGATCGGATTGGACGACGCCATGCCGCGCGCCGCGAGCCGCGTCCGCACCAGTTCCAGCACCAGGTCGGCCGGCATGCCCCGGAGCCACCCGCCCGCCGCCGCCGCGCCGGACTCCGCGACGAGTCGACGCGCGCCGGCCGCATCGAAGGCGCGCCCCTGGGCGACGAGCCCCTCGTCGAGCAGGGCGTCGCCACGCGCGGCCCACAGCGCGGCCGGCAGCACGCCCGCGATGGCGCCCCGGGGCAGCGAGGCGGCCGTCGAGATGCCGCCACTGAGCACCACGGCGCGGTGGAACAGGGGCCTGGCGCGCGCCACCAGCATGGGCGAGGTCAGGAGCGCATGGACATTCACGGCGCCGGCCGACTGGCCCATCAGGGTCACCCGGCCCGGATCGCCGCCGAACCCGGCGATGTCGGCTTGCACGAAGGTCAGGGCCTTGACGATGTCGAGCAATGCGAAGTTGCCCGAATCCTCTTCGCGGTCGCCGTTCTTGAGCTGCGCCTGGTTCAGGAACCCGAAGACGCCCAGCCGGTAGTTGAGCGACACCACGACGGCATCCTGGCTGCGGGCGAGCGCCGCGCCGTCGTAGACGGGATCCGCCGTGTAGCCGGCGATGTTGCTGCCACCGTGGACGAACACGATGACCGGCCTGGGCACGGTCGCCGGCGCGGCGGGCGACCAGATGTTGAGCGTCAGGCAGTCCTCCGACCCGACGGTCCTGCCCAGCGTGGTCCCGATGCTGTCGTCGTGGCGATTGTTCAGGCCGGGCCCGTACAGCCGACCGGTCTGGACGCAGGCGGGTCCGAAGGCCGTGGCCGATCGGGGTTCGGTCCAGGCCCGCGCGTCGCGCGGCGCACGCCATCTCAGGTCCGCGACCGGCGCCCTGGCATAGGGCACGCCCTTCCAGCTCCAGGTGCCCGACGTCCGGCCGTCGTCGCTGCCGACGACCGGCCCCGCCGTCGTGCGGCGCTGCATGGAAGGCGCACCGCGCTCGATCGCGCAGCCACCCGCCAGCAGCGCGAGGGACATCGCCAGGCCGGCGGATGCCCGCCACCGCCAGGTCCGCCGCCCTGGCGGGACCGGCCTGGATGTCTCGTCGTCGGTTCTGGCATTCATGGCCGCCGACGTTATCCCGCCCGCCGCGTCCTGGACATTCAATCATCGTGAGGGATCGATCACGATGGGCTATGGGTCGTGGGGCCCTGTCCCGTCGCGGTCGGGGTCCGCGTCGGAGCGACGCCGTGCCATCCATCGGGTGATCCATGGATCGATCAACGAATCGGTCGATGGATTCGGGAGCGATCCGGAATACAAATGAATCGATCTGAAATTCTGATTTGCCCATGAAGTGTCCGCAGGCTTAGGCTGCCCCACCAAGAATCGGAGACACCATGACGAATCGGTATTTCATTCCCTGCGTCGCGTTGCTGGCCTCGGGCCTGCTGGCCTCATGCGGCGGCGGCGGCGGTGGCGACGAAGGCACGCCGACGGGCGGTGGCACGGGTTCCGGCGTCGCCAAGGCCTGCGACGTCGACAGCTTCGCCCGCCTCGGGCTCGAGGGCGCCGTGGTCCGCAGCGCCACGCCGGTGCCGGCGGGTGCCTATGTGCCGGCCGCCGGTGCCCCGGCGCTGGCTGGATTGCCCGCCTTCTGCCGCATCGACGCCAACGCGAAGCCCAGCAGCGATTCGTCGATCGATTTCCAGGTCTGGGTGCCGCAGGGCTCGGGCTGGAACGGCAAGATGGTGACCACCGGCAATGGCGGCTACAGCCCGCAGCTCAGCTATGCGGACATGGCCTACGCGATGCGGCAGGGCTATGCCGTGATCGGCGGCGACACCGGCCACACCACCGAGGACATGGCCTGGGGCCGGGGACACCCGGAGAAGATCACCGACTGGGGCACGCGCTCCATCCATGCGATCACCGTGCCGGCCAAGCGCCTGATCACCGAACTGCAGGGCGTGCCCGCCCGGAAGGCGTACTACTACGGATGCTCCACGGGCGGACACCAGGGCTATGCCGAGATCCAGCGCTATCCGCAGGATTTCGACGGCGTCATCGCCGGTGCGCCGGGCGGCAATCGCACCCGGCTGAATGTCGAGTTCATGCACCGCTTCCTCTCCAACCGCCAGCCGAACACCAACACCCCGGTGATCCTGTCGGCCGCCAAGGCGGCCGCCATCACCACCGCCGCCGTCAAGGCATGCGATGCGCTCGACGGCGTGACCGATGGCGTGATGGAGGATCCGCGCGCCTGCACCGCCCCGGCGTTCGATGTGGCGTCCCTCTCGTGCGCCAGCACCGGCAACGCGGGCAGCTGCCTGAGCCCGGCGGAGCTCGACGTGGCCCGGAAGATCTACGCGGGTCCCCGCAGCCCCACCACCGGCGCGCAGATCTATCCGGGTCTGGTGGTGGGCACCGAGTCCGGCTGGCCCGGCTACTGGGGCTCGACCGAGCCGGTGCGCTCCGACTACTGGCGGCTGTGGGTCCACAACGATGCGGCATGGAACTGGTGGAGCTTCGACTACGACCGGGATCTGCAGCTCGCCGATGCCCTGGTGAGCCCGCTGGTCGATCAGGTCAACCCCGACATCGAGGCCTTCAGGTTGCGTGGGGCGAAGGCGATCGTCTACCAGGGCTGGGCCGATCCCGTGGTGAATGCCGCGGACACCATCGCCTACTACGAGCAGGTCCGCGACCGGCAGGGTTCGCAGGCGGCCACGGACGACTTCTTCCGTCTCTTCCTGGTGCCCGGGATGGGCCACTGCTCTGGCGGCACCGGCACGTCGAACTTCGGCAACGCGGGCGCGTCCTCGCCCGTCGTCGATGCCGATCGGGATCTGCTCTCGGCGCTGGATCGCTGGGTGGATCAGGGCGTGGCGCCGCAGCGCATCGTGGCGACCCGTGTCGTGGGCGGCGTCGCCGGGCGGACCCGCCCGCTGTGCCCCTATCCGAGGAAGGCCGTCCACGTCGGCAGCGGCAGCACCGACGACGCGGCGAATTTCACCTGCGTCGCGCCGGCCGCCGTCACCGGCGCCAGGGCACCGGGCTAGACCGCCGGCGCCATCGCCGCCGCCGGTCGCAGGCGCTCGGCGATGCGGCCGACCGCCGGCAGCGCCAGCACGGCCAGCAGCTCGATGAGCAGGCGCTCCCGCGGGGTCCAGGCCTGGTTGCCACCGAGCACGTTGAAGGTGGCGAAGCACCGGCCGCCGGGTTCGACCAGCGGCACGTTGACCACCGCGTGCAGACCCATGGAACGGATCAGGGCGGCATCGTCGAACACGGCGGCGAGGGCATCGTCGCCCTCGCCCACGAACACTTCGGCCTGCCGCAGCAGCTGACGCGTCCAGGGCGTGAGCGTCTTGCGCTTGCGGCCCGCCACCGGGTAGTGCGCCGGCCGCGAGGACCAGGCGCGCTGCAGCTCGACCACGCCCGGTGCCGCCTCCGGCGAGGTGACGTCCAGGTTGATGGTGAGCAGGCCGTCGCCCAGCAACTGCTGGCGCACCGCCTCGACGATGGCCAGGGCCGCCCCGGGGTCGGCCGCCCGTGGCAGGTCGTGGCTCAGCAACCGGCAGATGGCGGCCGGGAGTGCCAGGTCGGCCGGCTCGGTGGATGCCTCATTCATTCTTGATGCCCAGGTCGCGGATGGTCTTGCCATAGCGTTCGGCGTCCTTCTTCAGGATGTCCGCGAACACCGCGGGCGTGGTCCTGACGACCTCGACGCCGATGCTGTCCATGCGGGCGCGGATGGCGGGATCCGACAGCGCGGCATTGGTCGCCTCATTCAGCCGGGCGACCAGGTCCCGGGGCATGCCGGCGGGGCCGAAGAGGCCATACCACACGCTCAGCTCGTAGCCGGGCAGGGTCTCGGCGACGGCCGGCACGTCCGGCAGCAGGGGCGAACGCTGGGCCTCGGTGACGGCCAGCAGCTTCAGCTTGCCGCCCTTCACGTGCGGCAGGGTCTGGGTGCCGGCCGAGAACAGCACCTGGGTCTGGTCGGACACCGTGTCGAGCACCGCCGGCGCCCCGCCCTTGTAGGGCACGTGCACCATCTGCACGCCGGCCGCCTTCTCGAACAGCACCGCGCTCAGGTGGTTGGTCGAGCCGGGGCCGGCGCTGGCGTAGTTCAGCTTGCCGGGATTGGCCTTGGCATAGGCGATGAACTCCTTGACGTTCTTCACCGGCACCGAGTTGCTGACCACCATGGTGTTGACGACGTTGGCCATCTGCGCGATGGGCGTGAAGTCCTCGACGCCCCGGAAGGGCATCTTCTCCATCATCGCGGGATTCATGGCGTGGGTGCTCATGGAGCCGACCAGCAGGGTGTAGCCGTCCGGCCTGGCCTTGGCGACGAAGTTGGAGCCGATGTTGCCGGAAGCGCCGGCGCGGTTGTCGACGATGACCGGCTGGCCCATGGACCGGGTCAGCTGTTCGGCCAGGGCGCGGGCCAGGATGTCGGTCGAACCGCCGGCGGCCCAGGGCACGATCAGCGTGATGGGCTTCTCGGGATAGGCCGCGAAGGCCAGGCCCGCGGTGCCGAGGAGAGCGGCGGCCAGCAGGCCGCGTCGGAGGATGGAAGTCATGGGAAGAGCCCGGAGTTGGAAGTGGATGGAAAAGAGCGGAGAAACGGTTCAGCGGCCCACCGCGTAGCCCTGCATGCCGCGCGGGTTGGCGCCCGCGCGCAGCAGCAGGCGGCCCCGGGCGTCGCGCTCCTGGGTGCAGGCCGACATGCGGCTCTCGGACCAGGGTTCGCCCACGCGCACCTCGTGGCCGGCGGCGCGCAGGGCCTCGATCTGTGCCGGATCGAAACGCGATTCGACGGTCAGGCGGTTGAGGGTGGTCGGGCGCGGCCAGAAGGACGCCGGGAAGTGGTCGACGTGCCAGGCCGGGGCATCGATGGCCTGCTGCAGGTTCATGCCATGCACCGCGTGGCGCAGGAAGAAGGCCGGCGCCCACTGGTCCTGCTGGTCGCCGCCCGGCGTCCCGAAGGCCATGTAGGGCCGGCCGTCGCGCAGCGCCATCGAGGGCGACAGCGTGGTGCACGGCAGCACGCCGGGGGTGACGGTGTTGGGCAGGCCCTCGTCCATCCAGGTCATCTGCAGCCGCGTGTTGATGGCGAAGCCGAGCGCGGGAATGGTCGGGCTGGACGACAGCCAGCCGCCCGACGGGGTGGCGGCGGCCATGTTGCCATGGCGGTCGATGACGTCGATGTGGCAGGTGTCGCCGACGAAGACCTCGCGCTCGGCCCACTCGGCCACCGGCGGCAGCGCGGCGAAGGTCGGCTCGCCGATGCCGAAGCGCACGTCGGCGGTGCGCAGGGTGCGCGCCGCGACGTCGAGGTCCGGCAGGCGGGGCTCGCGGCCGCCCGGATGGCCGGGCCGGAAGTCGGTCGCGGCGCGCTCGCCGGTCTCGGCCCAGCGCGCGCGCAGGTAGTCGTCGGTCAGCAGCGCGGCCTGCGCCTCGGCCGAGGCGCCCGGCGCGGCGCCATACCAGGCCGCGCGGTCGGCCATGGCCAGCTTGGCGGCCTCGGCGATGCGATGGACGAAGCCGGCGGTGTGCGGCGCGTGCCGCTCCAGGCCGGCATGGCGCAGCATGCCGATCTGCTGCAGGAAGGCCGGGCCCTGGCTCCAGAAGCCGCACTTGGCCAGGGTGTAGCGGCCGAAGTCGATGGTCAGCGGCGACTCGACCGTGGCCCGCCAGTTGGCCAGGTCGTCGTAGCGCAGCAGGCCGCCATGCGACTCGCCGCTGGAGTCGCGCACCCGGGCGGTGCGGTAGTAGCCGTCGATCTCGGTGGCGACGAAGCCGCGATACCAGATGTCCACCGCGGCATCGATCTCGGCGATGCGCCCCGGCCCGCGGCGCTGGGCCTCGCCGACCAGCCGCTCGTAGGTGGCGGCCAGCACGGGCAGGCGGAAGAGCGCTCCGGGCGCGGGCACCCGGCCGTCCGGCAGCCAGGTCGCGGCCGACGATGTCCACTGCTCGCGGAACAGGTCCTGCACCGCGTAGATGGCCTGCACCGCGCGTTCGATCAGCGGAAAGCCGTCGCGCGCATAGCCGATGGCGGGCGCCAGCACCTCGGCGAGCGACCAGGTGCCGTGGTCGCGCAGCACCCGCATCCAGGCCCCGAACGCCCCCGGCACGGTGGCCGGCAGCAGGCCGATGCCCGGCACCTGCTCGAAGCCCAGGCGCCGGAAGGCCTGCGCCGAGGCCTCGGCCGGCGCCACGCCCTGGCCGTTGACGGCCAGCATGCGTTGCTCGGACTCGCTCCACAGCAGCAATGGCACCTCGCCGCCCGGGCCATTGAGGTGCGGCTCGACCATCTGGAGCACGAAACCGCCGGCGACCGCGGCGTCGAAGGCGTTGCCGCCGCGCTCCAGCACGCCCATCGCGGTCTGCGAGGCGAGCCAGTGGGTGGACGAGACGACGCCGAAGGTGCCGGTGATCTCGGGGCGGGTGGTGAACGTGCTCATGGTGGTGCGGTCGGTCGGATGTGAGGGAGCGAAGCATGAAATAGACCAAGGGGCATGTCCATGCATGACACAATGTCCTTTCTGCTATGTCTTCATCGTCGATGCGCATGCCACCCGCTTCCCTGCCCGATGCCATCGAGAACCGGCTCAAGCTGCGCCACTACACCCTGCTGATCGCCCTGGCGCGGCATCGCTCCGTCACCCGGGTGGCCGAGCTGCTGGGCACCAGCCAGCCGACCGTGACCCGGGCATTGGCCGACATCGAGGAGATCTTCGGCACGCTGCTGTTCGTTCGCACCGGTCGCGGCCTGGAGCCCACCGTCGCGGGCGAACTGGTCATCGCCCGTGCCGGCTGCACCGTGGCGGAGAACCAGGCGCTGGTGCGGGAACTGGACAGCGTGCGGGTGGGACGCCAGGGACGCCTGCGGCTGGGCGTGCTGCCCTATGCCTCCGATCGGGTGCTCGACCTCACCTGGGGGCATCTCTTCGCCTATCAGCCACGCATCACGGTGGAGTCGGTGGAGGACCTCACCGGCAACCTGCTGCGGGCGCTGCGCGAACGCTCGCTCGACTGCGCCATCTGCCGCTTCTCGCAGGCCGAGGTCGACGACGACATCCAGCAGGTGCTGCTCTACCAGCAACGGCCCCGCCTGGTGGTGGCCCGGCCCAGCGCGGCGCGGCTGGGCGGCTATCCACGGATCGACATCGCCCAGCTGTCGGACATGGACTGGCTGTTCCCCCCCACCGACACCCCCATCCGCCAGGTGATCGACGCCTTGTTCGCCAGCGCCGGCAAGCGCTCGCCCGTGCCGCTGCTGGAGGCCTATGCCGTGCGCACCCTCGCTTCGGCCCTGCGGCGGCTGCCGCGCGGGGTCACCGTGCTGCCGGACGACATCGCCCAGGCGGTGGCGCAGGATGGCGCCGGCGAGGTGCTGCCTCAGGCCCTGCCCTGGTCGCTGCCACCGGTGGGACTGGCCTGGCTCAAGGGCTCACCCAAGGAGGCGGTGATCAGTGGCCTGCGCGATGCGATCCTGGCGGGCCTGCGCCCGGGCGCTTAGGCACGGACGTCCAGGCGCCAGGCGCGGCCGTCGATCCGCTCGAATCAGCTACTGGGCCGTGGCACCGGATCGCCGCACCGCATCGCCCCACCTGACGATCTCGGTCTGGATGAAGCGATCGAATTCAGCCCCGGTGGACGGCGCCGCGATCGATCCACGGTCACCGATGAAACGCGCCATCGACTCGGATCGGAGGATCTCCGTGACCTCCTGATTCAGACGCGCGACCACGTCGGGCCGCGTCTGGGCGGGTGCCATCAGGCCCAGCCACCCCACGCCTTCGAACCCCTTCAACGCGGCGATGCCGGTCTCGCGCATGGCGGGCACCCCGGGCAGTTGCGCAGAGCGGTTCACCGAGGTCACGGCCAGCGGCACGGCGCGGTTGCTCTGGATCAGCGGCAATGCCGAAGTCACCGAGTCGACCATCAGCTGCACCTGTCCCGCCATGAAGTCGGCCTGTGCCGGACCGCTGCCCCGATACGGGATATGGGTGATGAAGGTGCCCGTGGCCGCCTTGAACATCTCGGCCGACAGGTGCTGGGTCCCGCCCACGCCGGCACTGGCGTAGTTCAGGACGCCGGGTTCGGCCCTGGCACGCCGGATCAGGTCCTGGATGGAGGTGATTCCGGAGGCCGGCGTCGCCAGGAACACCAGCGGGACCTTGGCGATGAGCGTGATGCCGGTCAGGTCGTTCTTGACGTCATAGGGCAGGGTCTTGTAGAGCGTGTGATTCACGGCCATGGCGCTGCCCGCCACCAGCAGCGTGTAACCGTCCGCGGGCGCACGTGCCACCATCTCGGTCCCGATGTTGCTGCCGGCACCGCCCTTGTTGTCGACGATGACCGGCTGACCCAATCGCTTGCCGAGTTGTTCGGCCAATGCGCGAGCGAAGATGTCGGTGGCCTGCCCGGGCGGGAAAGGCACCACCAGGCGGATGGGCCGTTCCGGCCAGGTCGCCGACGACGCGATGGGGCTGAATGCGGCGCCGAGCGCCGCGACCGCGAAGACGCGCAACAAGGTATGTCTCTTCATTCTTTTTTTTCCGGTCCTGTTTGTTCGTGGGGTCGAGGAAGCGAACGGTATTCTCGCCTCGGGCGGCTGGCGGACAGCGGCTGGCGGACAGTGGCCGCCCGACGGCCGCACGGACCGCTGTTGCCCGGCGTTCGCGTCGATGAGGAATCACCCGATCGGCCATGTCGCCGGTCCGCACCGCAATGACATCCACGCCCTTCATGCTGCCGCTGCCGCCGCTCAATCCCCTCAAGGCATTCGAAGTCGCCGCGAGATGGCGCAGCATCACCCGGGCGGCGGAGGAACTCCACGTCACGCCGGCGGCGGTCAGCCGCCAGATCCGCTCGCTCGAGGATTTCCTGGGCGTGCAGCTGTTCGATCGCGCGGGCGGACGCTTCGTCCTGACCGAAGCGGGCCGGCGCTATCTCGAAGCCATCTCGCCCCTGCTGGTCGGGCTGCGCGAAGCGACCAACGCGGTCATGGGAGGCAGCTTCCGGCGGCATGTGCTGCGACTGCGCTCGCCGGCGACGCTGGCCGTCAAATGGCTCATCCCGCGTCTGGCCGGCTTCCATGGCGCGCATCCGGACATCGACGTGCAGGTGGCGACGTCCTCCACACCGCTGGACTTCGACCGCGAGGAACTCGACGGCGGCGTGGAACTGGGCGATGGGTCGCGGCCCCGGATCCATTCGCGGCGGCTGCTGGACAACCAGCTGCTTCCGGTCATGGCACCGACGGCCGGTTTCGCGCTGCCGTCGACGGCCGCCGATCTCCGGCGCTGCGTGCTGCTGCACTCCCTGGCGCGCCCCGACGACTGGCGCCTCTGGCTCGATGCCGCGGGGGCGACGACCGTCAACGCCTATGCCGGGATGAAATACGAGACCTCCCTGCTCGCCTACCAGGCGGCCATGGAAGGCCACGGGATCGCGCTGGCCCAACGCGCGCTCGTCGCACGGGAGATCGAGCGCGGCGAGCTGGTCGCGCCGCTGGACTTCGTGCTCGACCGACACGGCCATACCTACCATTTCGTCTGGCCCGCCGATCGTCCACCTTCCATGGCGCTCGTGGCCTTTCTCGATTGGCTGGCATCGACATAAAGTCAAGGGACCGTCCCGAAAAGTCGTTTGCCGCCGTCGTCGCCCCTCCATACGCTTCAGCCTTCCCAACGAAGAAGCACCCGACGTCACCCGTCGGGCCGGAGAAGGATGATGCGAGACAGCCTGTCCGGACTGCGTGTGCTGGACTTTTCACATGTGGTCGCCGGACCCGTCTGCGGCATGCTGCTGGGCGACCTGGGCGCGGATGTCAGCAAGATCGAGCCGCTGGGGGGCGAGCTCGGGCGAGCGATCGGCCCGCCGTGGCAGAACGGCGAGAGTCTCGTGGCGCTGAGCGTCAACCGCAGCAAGCGCGGTCTCGCCATCGATCTCAAGAGCGAGGCCGGCCGGGCCGTGGTGCGCAGGATGGCGCTGTCCGCCGATGTGGTCCTGGAGAGCTTCCGCCCGGGTGTCATGGCCCGCTTCGGACTGGATTACGAGTCCCTGCGGCACGACCACCCACGCCTGGTGTACTGCTCGATCTCCGCCTATGGCCAGACCGGACCGGGGCGCGACAAGGCCGGCGTCGATGGGATCATCCAGGCGGCCTCGGGCCTCATGAGCATGCTGGGCGCCGGGGAAGGCGAGCCTTGCAAGGTCGGCATTCCGGTGGCGGACATGAGCACCGGCTACCTGGCGACGATCGCGACGCTGGCCGCGTTGCACCAGGTCCGCGCCGGCGGCCAGGGCCAGCATCTGGACCTGAGTCTGTTCAATTCGACCTTGATGCTTCAGCAGGTGGGACTGGCCTTTCACCTGTCCACGGGCGAGGAGCCCGGCCGGCTCGGCAGCGCCGCGCCCTATGCGGCGCCCAACGAGGCCTATCCGAGTGCCGACGGCTGGTTGATGATCGCGGCCTACCACCCGGAGCGGTGGCGCCGGTTCTGCGGCCTGGTGGGCGCTCCAGGCCTTCGTGAGGACCCCAGGTTCGCCACCAACGACGACCGCGTGGCCCACCGCGCGCTCCTGCACGCCGAACTCGACCCGCTGCTGCGGCGCCACGGCACGGACCACTGGCTCGCGCTCCTGAGCGAAGCCGACATCCTGTGCGCGCCGATCGCCAGCTATGGCGATGTGTGCGGCTCGCTCGAATACCGCGCGAATGGCGTCGAGATCACGACCGAGCATCCGATCGCCGGTCCCGTGCGCATGCCGGGCCTGGCGATCGGCACCGATCGGGCGACGCCCTACCGAGCCGCGCCGATGCTGGGACAGCACTCCATGCGCATCCTGGCCGACTACGGCATTCCAGCCGCCGAAGCCCTGGCGCTGCATGCGAGCGGCGCCCTCGTCGCCCAGGATCTGCCGTCGGACGCATCGGCCTGACACCACATCCGCCAACCATCGAATCGAGACATCATGAAGCCCGTCACCGACACGCCACTCGTCACCCGCCACACCGAGGACGGTGTGCTGACCCTCACGCTGTCCTCCGCCGAACCCGGGCACCCGCTGACCGTCGCCATGACGGCGGCGCTGGCCTCGGCGCTGGAGGATGCCTCGCGGCAGCCGGACGTCCACTGCGTGCTGCTGCGGTCGACCGGCCGCCACTTCTGCAGCGGCGGCAACGTCAAGGACATGCGCGACGGCGCCGACCTGATGCAGGGTGGCGTGGAGGAGGTGCGGGAACGCCTGCGCAGGAGCCTGCACCGGATTCCCCTGGCGATCAGGGCCATCGACGCACCGGTCATCGCCGCGGTGCAAGGCGCGGCCGTCGGCGCGGGCTGCGACCTGGCCCTGATGTGCGACCTCCGCATCGCGGCGGACGATGCCCGCTTCGCCGAGAGCTTCCTGCGCATCGGCCTCGTCTCGGGCATCGGCGGCGCCTGGTTCCTGACCCGCATCGTGGGCCTGGCCAAGGCCCTGGAGATGACGCTCACCAGCGAGTTCCTCGATGCCGGGACGGCGCTGCGCCTGGGCATCGTCTCCGAGGTGGTGCCGCGCGAGGACCTCCATGGCACGGCGACCGCGTGGGCCAGGCGCATCGCGTCCAACCCGCCGAACGCCCTTCGCATGGCGAAGAAGCTCGTACGCGAATCGGCCACCTCGTCGTTGGAAGCGACCCTGGAGATGGCGGCCTCGATGCAGGCGATCCTGCTTTGCGGGGCCGAACACAAGGAGCGCGTCGCACGCTTCCTGGAACGCCCGGCGGCGCGCGACTGACCGCTCGAGCGCACGACGCCATGGAGACCCCCATGAACAAACTCATGTCACGCCTCGCATCTGCGACCGCCTTCTGGGCCACGCTGGTCTCGACCGGTGCCGCCCTCGCCCAGGCGCCCGACTACCCGAACCGCCCGATCACCTTCCTGGTGCCGTTCGCCGCCGGCAGCGCGACCGACCAGATCGCCAGGGCCATCGCCCACTCGGTCACGACCCAGACCCGGCAGCCGGTCATCGTCGACAACCGCGGCGGCGCCAGCGGCCTGATCGCGGCGCAGGAGGCCGCGCGCGCGGCAGGCGATGGCTATACCGTGCTCATCACGACCAACACCACCCAGACGGCCAATCCGCACCTGTTCAAGAAATTGCCCTATGACCCCGAGAAGGACTTCAGGCCGGTCACCGGCCTCGGACGCGGCGGCCAGGTGTTGGTCGTGCGGGCCGACGCGCCCTACAGGACCGTCGCGGACCTCGTCGCCAGGGCACGCGCCGAGCCGGGTCGGCTCAGCTTCGGCGCCGGCAATTCATCCAGTCGCGTGGCCGGTAAACTGTTCAAGCAATTGAGTCGCACCGACATCCTGTACGTCCCCTACAAAAGCAATCCCAATGCGATCACCGATCTGCTGGGAGGCCAGATCGACTCGATGGTGGTCGACACCATCACCGGCCTGCCACACATCGAGAGCGGCAAGCTGCGTGCGCTGGGCGTATCGACCACCCGCCGTCTGGCTCGGCTCGCGGGCACGCCCACCATCGATGAAGCGGGCGTGAAGGGCTACGACATCGGCTACTGGTTCGCCGCCTACCTGCCCGCCGCGGCGTCGCCTGCGGTGGTGGAGAAACTGCGCGCACTCCTGATCGATGCCACCCGCAGTCCGCAGGCGAAGTCGTTCTTCGACGCGACCGGCACCGAGGCCTGGACGACCACGCCGCAGGAACTGGCGCAGTTCCAGGCGCAGGACTCGCGCAAGTGGGGCGGCGTGATCCGCGCCGCCGGCATCCAGCCGGAGTGATGACCTCGCCGATCAGACGGAGATCGAGACCGTCCCCGCGGGAGATCGGTCCTGCACGGGCAGCGGTTGCTGGGCGCATGTTTCGGAGAATCAGGCAAGCATGCCAGACGATTCGACATAGGCGACGCCACCCCGCCTCCCTACGATTCAGGCCATGAACACCTCCAAGCTCTTTTTCATCAGCGGCGTCAGCAGCGGCTTCGGGCGCGCCATTGCCATGGCCGCGCTGTCCGCAGGCCATCAGGTCGTCGGTACCGTCCGCGACGAAGAGGCACGTCGGCTGTTCGATGCCTTGCAACCGGGCCGCGCCCATGCCCGCCTGCTCGACATCACACAGTTCGAAAGGATCGAACCCGTCGTGGCCGAAGTCGAGGCCTCGATCGGCGCGATCGACGTGCTGATCAACAACGCTGGCTATGGGCACGAGGGAATCATGGAGGAATCGCCCATCGAGGAGATGCGCAGGCAGTTCGACGTGAACGTCTTCGGCACCGTGGCATTGGCCAAGGCGGTGATCCCTGGCATGCGTCAACGCCGTGCTGGTCGCATCGTCAATATCACTTCGATGGGCGGCTTCATCACCATGCCAGGCATCGCCTACTACTGCGGCAGCAAATTCGCCCTGGAAGGCATTTCGCAGGTGCTGGCCAAGGAGATGAAGCCGTTTGGCGTGGCCGTCACCGCAGTCGCGCCGGGCTCGTTCCGCACCGACTGGGCCGGGCGCTCCATGGTTCGTTCGGATCGCACCATTCCTGATGACGACGCGCTCTTCGATCCCATCCGCCACGCGCGTCACCAGAAGCACGGCAGACAGCTCGGTGACCCAGCCAGGGCTGCGGCCGCCATCCTCGAACTTGTCCAGATGCAGGATCCACCTGTGCAGCTGTTGCTCGGCAGTGACGCCCTCGGGCTCGTGCGGGACAGGCTCAGAGACATGGAATCCCAAATCGCCGCCCATGAAGCGCTGACGTGTTCCACCGACAACGCCTGGCAGTGCGTCGGGGACCGGTACGCTCGGGTGCCATGAAGCAGACCCTCGGGCACGACCGGGCAACGATTCGCCAGCGCACAGTCTCCCTGATGCGCAGGCTTGCGCCGTCGGAGGGCTACACCGCGACGCCGGTCTCGGGCGTGCGACTGCTGCGTTCGGATCGTCCACTGAAGACCACACCCGTCCTGTACGAGCTGTTTGCCTGACGCTCGACCTGCCGGTGGTCGCTCGGATCGCGATCCAACTCGACGATCTGCTCGGTCCGCCCGAGCAGGCACCGGTCAGCCTGCTTTCGACTTCCATCGACGAGGATCTGTTCGCCTGCGTCCTGCGTTTGCTGGAGGTCATCGGCTCGCCCGTCCAAGCCGCGATCCTGTCCCCTGGAGTGATCCAGGAAATCTACTTTCGCGTCCTGAGCGGAACGCAAGGCCCCGCATTGCGGGCGGCGTTGTCTGACAAAGGCCGCGTGGCACGAATCTGCAAGGTGCTGCAACGAATCCATGGGGCATACGCCGAATCGTTCGCGGTCGACACCCTGGCCTCCGAGGCCGGCATGAGCGTCGCCACATTCCACACGCATTTCAAGGAAGTGACCCATGCGTCCCCGCTCCAGTACCTGAAATCGCTACGCCTGCACAAGGCCCGGCTCCTGATGCTGCGGGAGAACATGACGGCCGCTGCTGCGGCAGTGCATGTGGGCTACGAAAGCGCATCACAGTTCAGTCGCGAATTCAAACGTCTTTTCGGTTCGAGCCCGGCTTTGGAAGTCGCGCGCCTGCGAAGCGCTTACGCCATGCCGGAGATGCCTGGGCCGAAGCAGTGGATCTCGTCGCATTGATGCGCTCGTCCCATGCTGGATCGTCCCCGATCTCCTGGAGCGTGTTGTGAACTTTGACTTGGTCGGGCTGGGCCCATCGGTATCCTGGCGCGATGCCGAGAATCGCTTTGATAAGTTAACGGCAGCCCGGAACAATTCATTCTTCAAGCGACATCCGCGTCAGATTTCGTTGCCTCGGGCAATCGACTTGCCAGGACTTTATCAATCGTCTTGCCATCCATGTCGACGATCTCGAACCGCCACCCTTCCCAATCGACCGTATCAGCCACTTTGGGCAACCGTCCGGTCAGCAGCATCATCATGCCGCTGAGGGTGTGATAGCGACCCCGGTCCTCTTCAGGCACCTCGTTGAGGGTCAGACGATCCTTGAGCTCGGGAACCGGTATGTGGCCATCGAGCAGCCAGCTCCCGTCCTCGCGCTGCACCGCCCACGAGGTCTGTGGATTTCGAGGATGAAACTCTCCCGTGATCGCTTCGATCAGGTCCTGCAACGTGACGATGCCTTGAACCTGCCCGTACTCGTCGATGACGAATGCCATGTGAACGTCGGAGGAGCGAAAGTTATCCAGCAGTTCCATGCCCGTGAGAGTCTCAGGAACGAACAGCGGCGACTGCAGATCCTGACTGGCCAGATCGCGCGGTGCTCCACGCAGGGCCTCGGCCAGCCACTTGCGTGCATTGACCACGCCCAGGATCTGGTCGAGTCCGCCATGAACGAGCGGAAAACGCGCATGGTCGGAGGCCTCGACCCGAGCAAGGTTGTCTTCGAACGACAGATTGATGTCGAGCACCATGACATCGCCACGCGGCACCATGAGCGAGCCGATCTGACGGTCGTCGAGGCGAAAGACGTTGCGCACCATGGCATGCTCGTGCGACTCGATCACCCCGGCGGTGGTGCCCTCGACCAGCATCGCGTGGATCTCTTCCTCGGTCACCGGGCTGCCACTGGTTTCCTTGACACCCAGCAGGCGCAGCAGGGTGCGGGTGGACACCGACAGCAGCACCACGAACGGCTTGGTGGCCATGGCCAGCATGTTGATCGGTCGTGCAACCAGGCGTGCGAAAGTCTCTGGATGCGACTGTCCGATGCGCTTGGGCACGAGTTCACCCACGACGATCGAAAAGTACGTGATCGTCAGCACCACCAGACCCGTGGCGGCGTACCCAGCCTGGGTCGCCGGGACGCCCAGACTCGTCAACCAGACGGCCAGTGGGCCGGCCAGCGCGGCTTCGCCAACGATGCCGTTGAGCACACCGATGGAAGTGATGCCAATCTGGATGGTGGACAGAAATCGCGTCGGGTCCTGTCCCAGTTCGACCGCGGCCTTGGCAGATCGGTTGCCCTCATCCACGAGCTTCTGCAGCCGTGCCTTGCGTGCGGTGACCAGTGCGATCTCCGACATGGCAAACAAGCCGTTGAGGAGGATGAGAGCGAAAAGTATGGCGATTTCCATAGGGAGTACGTTGGAGATGTGGAAAGCCGTCCGAGCGATGCGGGTGCCCAGTGGGACAGCGAGAATTTGAAGGATGCGGGTCGCTGGAATGGCAACGAAACCGGTTCCTGGACCACCGGGTCAAGTCGGCTCAGGAATGAAGACTGGAAGGCTCAGACGCTGCGTGGAGGGCGCCGTAGTCCCTCCAGGAATGGAGGCGCTTGCGGCACTTCATCCGCCCATGCAGGACAGGGTGTCCGGGTTGCGCAGCGGGGCACCGCGCAGTGCATGTCAACCCACGGCGCAAGGTCCGGGGCCGGTTCGGCAAAGGGCTGAGATGGTTGGTCGTCCACCCAGTGATCGTCCATCGATCCCTGCGCGTCGCTGCGCTTCGCATCGCCCGGGACAGTGACAGTGGCGGTGGAGGCGGGTGTTTCCAGCGCTTCTGCGAATCGCTGTTCAGCGACGGCGACGCTCGACCACAGCATGACCATGGCCATCAAGAAAGCAAGAACGCGGGGGAACATCAGTGACTCAGTGTATCGAAGCCTCATGAAACGCATCGACCGGACGCCGAGCGACCAAGCATGCTGCAGGTCGGACCACGCCCTTGAAACCTTGTTCCGTACCCCGCCAGACCTTGGCCCTCTCGCGTCTCGAGTCACTGCGCACCCGATCCACAAGACCTTCTCCATCGCCGGGCCGCCACGGAGGACCCGACCCACTCGACTAAACTCGACCCATGCATCGTGGACTGGTCCTCGTTCTTCTCGTCATCTCTGCGTTTTGGCAAGTCGTTGCCATCGCGGGCCAAGCCACGGCTTTTGGCACGAAGGAAGAGACGTCGCACGCCCTGCTGCACTGGCAGGAAGAGAAGCACCACCACCATGAGGATGGCACGGTGACCCAGGACGACTCGGACGAATCTCTCCAGCACGTCGTTGCCGATGGCTGCCTGAGCGTCCATGCCTTCTGGACCACACCTTCCTTGACCTTCGCGCCAGCCCAAGGATTCCATCCCTCGATGGCCATCGAGATGGCTGTGCCCGCGCCACCTCCCGACGGGCCGCGACGGCCTCCCCGACCGACCACCTGAAAACGTCCTTGCCCATCCTGCGTTCGCGCGGTTGGGTCGTTTTCACGTCGGTGACCCACACAGCTCCGGTTCCCACGCGCCCGCGTGGTGCCCGGCATGGCCCGGTTCACTGGCACGTCAGTCAGGAATCCTGTGAAACCCGTTCCATGGTTCGTGTCCTGCGCCCTCGCAGGCCTCGCGTTATGGGGAAACGTCATGCCTGCCACCGCGCAGACCATCGCGTTCCCTCTCGCTACTCCCGCATCGTCGAGTTCGGCGGGTGCTCCCTCTCTCGCCCAGGCCGTTGACGCAGCATGGCAGCGTGCCGTGCAGGCCTCCGAGGCCACGGCGCAGACGCGACGCGCGGCCGCCGAGCGCGTTGCCGCGAGCAGCTTTTCGGCCCTGCCGCCGGCGCTGGAGATCAACCACCTCAACGACCGCGCCCAGTCCAATGCCGGACGCCGCGAGACCGAGGTCGGCGTCGCTTGGCCGTTGTGGTTGCCAGGCCAGCGCGATGCCCGGCTGGCGGTGGCCGAAGCCGAGATCGGCCTGGCCGACATCGGGATCGAGGCCGCACGTCTCCGCGTCGCCGGCCAGGTGCGCGACCTCGCGTGGCGCGCATCCGCGGCCGAGGCCGAGGTGCAGGCCCTCGGTGCCGAAAAACGCTACGTCCAGGGCATCGCCGAGGACGTCCAGCGCCGCGTGGGTGCCGGCGACCTGGCGCGCTCGGACGCGCTGGCCGCGCAAGGTGAATCGCTGGAAGCCGAGGCCCTGCAAAGCGATGCCCTGCAGCGCCTTCAGGCACTGCGCCTCCAATGGCAGACGCTCACGGGCCTGGGCTCGTTGCCCGTGCTGTTGCTGCCCGCCGACGTCGACGCCAGCACCGAGACGGCGATTTCCTCGGTCGCGGGCCATCCCGAACGGCGTCTGGCGAACCAGGCCGTCGAGCGCGCCCGGCGGCGGTTCGATGTCGTCACCCGCTTTCGACGCGATGCGCCCGAGCTGAGCGTCAAGTACCGCGAGGAGATTCCAGGCCTTGGACAAGGCACCCAGCGAGGCATGGGCGTGGGACTGCGCATCCCCTTCGGAACCGACGGGCGCAACGCGCCGCTGCAGGCGGCCGCTGCGGGCGAGCTCGAGGTGGCGCAGGCCAACGAGCGGCGCTTGGACGCCCAGCTGGACGCGGATCTGCGGACCACACGCAGCGCGCTCGTGCGTGCGGCACAGCAACTCGAGACCGCGCGCACCCGTGCAGGCCTCCTGCGCGAGCGCGCCCAGCTGATCGAGCAATCGTTCAAGGCCGGCGAGACGCCCTTGCCCGAACTGCTGCGCGCCGTGAACGCCGCCGCGCGCGCCGATGCATCCCTGGTTCGCCAGCGTGCCGCCCTCGGGCTGGCGCACGCCCAACTTCAACAAGCCCTGGGAGTCCTTCCATGACATGTCTCGCTCCCGGCACTTTGCCGACCCTCGCCCGTCGACTGCACGGAGTCCTGTTGATGGCGCTGATGACCGTGGCGGGCACCACCACCTGGGCGGCGCCCGGCGCCCACGGTCCCAACGGCGAACACCTCGCCGCACCGGCGCAGGGCGCAACGACCAGTGGCCGTGGCGCACCGCGCATGGAAGCCGTATCCGAGGCCTTCGAGCTCGTGGCCGTGTTGCGCGCCGATGAACTGTCGATGCTCATCAACCGCTTCGAGACCAGCGAGCCGGTGCTCGACGCCCAGGTGGAAGTGGAGTCCGGCAATCTCAAGGCAGTTGCCAGGTTCCATTCGGACCTGGGCGACTATGCGGTGGACGATGCCGCATTTCTCCAGGCGCTGCACACGCCCGATGAGCATGCCCTGGTCATCACCGTCCTGGCGGGCGACGACACGGACCTGCTCGATGGCTCGCTGCGCACGACCGGGGATGCCACGGCCAACGCCGCCGACACGGCTGGCCACGGGCATGGTCATGCGCCGGGGGACCACCCGGGTCACGGCATCCCGCGCAAGGCATGGATCGCTGGCGCCGTGCTGGCCGTCCTGGGCCTGGTCCTCTGGCTGCTGCGCAGCCGCTCTTCTCGTCCATCCACCGGAGCTGCGCCATGAGCCGTCTGATCGTCATGTCGTTTTCACTTCCAGATGCCTGCCGTTCGAAGCTGGCAGTGGGTTTTGCCGCACTGGCACTGGGCTGGCCGATGAGCTCGTTGGCAGCGCCCGGCGCCCACGGACCCAACGGCGAGCACCTCGATGCGCCGAGGAGCAGCAGTCCGACGTCGGGTCTGGCCCGGCTGAGCGACGGCAGCGTGCAGGTGCCCATGCTGGCCCAGCGCCGGCTTGGCATCCGGACCGCGATCCCCCTGGAGAGCGAAGCTGCAGTGACCCTCGAGCTGCCGGGCCGGGTGGTGGTCGACCCCAATGCCAGCGGCCGGGCACAGGCCGTCCATGGGGGCCGGGTGATGCCGGGTCCGCGCGGACTGCCGGTGGCGGGTCAGACCGTGCGCAAGGGCGAGGTACTGGTGCATGTCCAGCATCACGCCGAGCCCTATGCCCAAGCCGCACAGCAATCGCAACTGGCCGAACTGCGCAGCGGCCGCGCACTCGCAGCCCAGCGCGTCCAGCGGCTCGAAGCCCTGGAGGGCACCGTGCCGCGCAAGGACATCGAGGCGGCGCGGGCCGAACTGCAGAGCCTGTCGACGCGCGAGCGGGTCATCGGCGCGAGCATCTCGAGCCGTGAGTCGCTGGTGGCGCCGGTCTCGGGCGTCATCGCGCGAGCCGATGCGGTCGCTGGGCAGATCGTCGAGGCCCGCGAAGTGCTGTTCGAGGTCATCGATCCGAGTCGCGTGCTGGTCGAGGCGACGACGCCCGATCCGGCGCTGGCCGCGCGCGTGCGGGCGGCCTCGCTCCAGGGGACACCGGGCGTGAAGCTCACTTTCCTGGGTGCCGCGCGCTCGCTGCGCGATGGGGTGTTACCGCTGACCTTCCGGGCCGAAGTCAGCAAGGCCGGCATGGCGCTGCCGTTGGCAGTCGGGCAACCGGTCACCGTGCTCGCGTCTTCCAATGACCACGTCAAGGGGTTCGTATTGTCAGCGGCGGCGGTCTCGCGCAGTGCCGCCAATGAACCCATCGTCTGGATCAAGGCGGGTGCCGAGCGCTACATCGCCCAGCCGGTGCAGTTCCGCCCGCTGGATGCCGCCACGGTGGTCGTGACCCATGGCCTCGGCGCGGACAACCGCGTCGTGGTCCAGGGCGCCTCGCTGATCGCGCAGATCCGCTGAACCGGGAGCCGGCCGAATGTTCAACTGGATCGTCCGCAGCAGCCTTCACAACCGCCTGTTCGTGCTGGCCATCGCCGCCCTGCTGCTGGTCTACGGCGCCATCACCGCCTGGCGCGCACCCGTCGACGTGTTCCCCGACCTCAACAAGCCGCTGATCACCGTGCTGACCGAGGCCGGCGGCCTGGCGCCCGAGGAGGTCGAGCAGCTCGTGACCTTTCCGCTGGAGACGGCCCTCAACGGCACGCCGGGGGTGACGCGGGTGCGCTCCACCTCGGGCGTGGGCCTGTCGATCGTCTATGCCGAGTTCGACTGGGGTACCGACATCTACCGCAACCGCCAGCTCGTGGCCGAGCGGCTGACCGTGATCGGCGCGCAGCTGCCCGCCGGCATCACCCCGGTCATGGGGCCGGTCTCCTCGATCATGGGCGAGGTGATGCTGATCGCCCTGCCGCTGGGATCGGCGGATGGCAAGACGATCGCCGATCCGATGCAGGCACGCGAGTGGGCCGACTTCGTGCTGCGCCCGCGCCTGCTGTCGATCGCCGGCGTCTCGCAGGTCATCCCGATCGGCGGCGACGTGCGCCAGCTGCGCGTCGAACCGGACACGGCGCGCATGGCGCAGTTCGGCGTCTCGCTCACCCAGGTCGAGCAGGCCCTGCGCGGCTTCGCCGGCAACGCGGGTGGTGGTTTCATCGACCTCAACAGCCGCGAGTTCCTGATCCGTCATCTCGGACGCACGAACCGCGTCGAGGACCTGCGCGGCATCGCCGTGGCCTGGAAGGACGGCCGCGCCGTGCTGCTCGACCAGGTGGCGACCGTGCGTTTCGCGCCGGCCATGAAGCGCGGCGATGCCGGCTACGACGGCGCGCCGGCCGTCATCGTCAGCGTGCAGAAGCAGCCCTCGGCCGACACCGTGCAACTCACGCGCGCCATCGAGGCCGTGCTGGCCGACATGAGGCAATCCCTGCCGAGCGGACTGGCCGCGCCCAAGGTACTGTTCCGGCAAGCCGATTTCATCGAAGCCTCGATCGGCAACGTGAGCGAGGCGCTGCGCGACGGCGCCATCATGGTGGCGATCGTGCTGTTCGCCTTCCTGCTGTCGGCGCGCACGACGCTGATCTCGCTGATCGCCATCCCGCTGTCGCTGGCCGTCACGGTGCTGATCTTCAAGCTGCTGGGCCAGTCGCTCAATGTCATGACGCTGGGCGGTCTGGCGATCGCCATCGGCGAACTGGTCGACGACGCGGTGGTCGACGTCGAGAACATCGTGCGGCGCCTGAAACAGAACCGCGCGGCCGCCACACTGCTGCCGGTGCTGGAGGTGGTGCGACAGGCCAGTGTCGAAGTGCGATCGGGCATCGTCCATGCCACGACCATCGTGGTGCTGGTGTTCATCCCGCTGTTCGCGCTGCCGGGCATCGAGGGCCGCCTGTTCTCGCCGCTGGGGATCGCCTACATCGCCTCGATCCTGGCGTCGATGGTGGTATCGATGACGGTCACGCCGGTGCTCTGCAGCATCCTGCTGCCGCGGATGAAGCGGCTCGACCACGGCGACAGTCCGGTGGTCGCGTATCTCAAGCGCTGGGACGAACGCGTGTTGGGCTGGTCGTTCCCGCGCGCCCGATGGCTGATCGCCAGCGCCGCGCTGGCCGTCGCTGCAGCCGCAGCCAGCGTGCCGTTCCTCCCGCGCGCCTTCCTGCCGGCGTTCAACGAGGGCTCGCTGGTGCTGGGCATGGTCTTCAATCCCGGCACCGCGCTGGCCGAGGCCAACCGCATGGGTGCCCTGGCCGAGACGCTCATCGCCGAGGTTCCCGAGGTGACGCAGGTCGGTCGCCGCACGGGCCGCGCCGAACTCGACGAGCATGCCGAGGGCGTGCATTCGGCCGAGATCGACGTCGACCTGAAGCGCTCCGGGCGCGACCGCGAGACCATCACGGCCGACATCCGGGCCCGCCTGGCCGTGCTGCCCGCCCAGGTCGCGATCGGCCAGCCGATCTCGCACCGGCTCGACCACCTGCTCTCCGGCGTGCGGGCGCAGATCGCGCTGAAGATCTTCGCCGAGCACACCGACACGCTGCGCAGCCTGGGCGAGCAGGTCCGCCAGGGCCTGGCGGGCATCCCGGGCCTGGTCGACCTGTCGGTGGAAAAGCAGGTGCTCATCCCGCAGATCACGGTGCGCCTCGACCAGCGCAGGCTGGCGCAGACGGGACTGGCGCCGGGCGAGGCGATCCGCATCCTGCAGGCACTCACCGACGGCGCGCACGGCGCCACCATCGTCGACGGACTGCGTCGCTACGAGCTGGTGCTGCGCCTGCCGGACCACCGGCGCGGTCCGCTGGACCTGGCCAATACCCTGGTCGACACGCCCGCCGGACGGCTCCCGGTCTCCAGTTTCGCAACGGTGCAAGAGACCGACGGGCCCAACCAGATCGGACGGGAGAATGGCCGCCGGCGCATCGTGGTCTACGCCAACACCGATGGCGCCGACATGACTCGGGTGGTCGCCGACATCCGCGCCGTGATCGCCAGGACGTCGCTGGCCAACGGGGCGTTCATCAGCCTCGAAGGCCAGTTCCAGGCGCAGGAGCAGGCGATGGAGCTGATCGTCGGGCTCTCGGCCATCTCGCTCGCCCTGATCTTCCTGGTGCTGTTCTCACGCTACCGGTCCGTGGTGCTCGCAGGCATCGTCATGGGCAATATCCCGCTGGCGCTCATCGGCAGCGTGATCGCGATGTGGCTCGGCGGCATCAGCCTGTCGGTGGCGTCGATGGTCGGCTTCATCACGCTGGCGGGCATCGCCACGCGCAATGGCATCCTGAAGATCAGCCACTACATCAACCTGTGCCGCTTCGAGGGCGAGCGGTTCACGCAGTCGATGATCGTGCGCGGCTCGCTGGAGCGCCTGACGCCGGTGCTGATGACGGCCCTGGTCGCGGCCTTCGCCCTGACGCCGCTGCTGCTGGCCGCCGACGCACCCGGCAAGGAGATCCTGCACCCCGTGGCGGTGGTCATCTTCGGCGGCCTGATCAGCTCGACCCTGCTCGACACCCTGCTCACGCCGCTGCTGTTCTGGCGCTTCGGTCGCCAGGCGGCCGAGCGGCTGACGGGCACCGATGCCGATGCCGAGGCCGGCAGAGCGACTGCGCCAGTGCGTCCGCAGGAGACGTACTGACCGACATCCACTGGCCCGCCCCGTTCGTCCTTTTCCCTCGTCTCACCCCTTCAAGGAATGCTCATCATGACTCTCAAACTCTCCCACCTGTTCGCCGCCATGCTCCTGAGCGCCGCCGCGCTGGGCGCTGCCACCGTGTCGGCCCACGGCACCGCGCCCGCCAGGCATGGCGGCGTCGTGCAGAGCGCCAACGACCTGTCGTTCGAACTCGTCGCGACGCCCGACGGTGCGGCGCTGCATGTCGACGACCACGACAAGGCGTACGACGCCAGGAAGCTGAGCGGCAAGCTCACCGTGCTCCAGGGCAGCAACAAGGCGGAAGTCCCCTTGACCCCGGCCGGCGGCAACAGGCTCGAAGCCAGGGGCGTGAAGCTGGACAAGGGCGCCAAGGCCGTGGCCGTTGTCACCGACGGGAGCAGGACGACGACGGTGCGTTTCACCCTGAAGTGAAGCGGCCATCGACGAACCCTCATCGCCCGTCGCCGGCGGCGCGTGCGTCCTCCGATCAGGGCCGCAGCGGCGGCACCCTGCGGGCCGGCGCGGACTTCGGGATCGTCATGTCGCCATAGAGGGCGCGGGGGTTGTCCACGAGGATGCGTCTGCGGACGGCCTCGTCGGGCACCCAGTCGGCCAGCAGGTCGAAGAGATCGCCGTCGTTGGGCATGGCGCGACCGTTCATGTTCACATGCGGCCAGTCGCTGCCCCACAGCAGCCGCTCGGGGTTGGCCGCGACCAGCGCCCGTGCCATCGGCGTGACCGAGGCGTAGGGAGGATCGCCCGTGGCGCATCGCATCGGACCCGACAACTTGACCCAGACACGCCCCGTGTCGAGCAGCCGCAACAGGCACTGCATGGCGGGCTGGTCGATGCCACCCGCGGCCGGAATCGCGGCGAAGTGGTCCAACACGATGTCGTTGGGCATGGCGAGCAAGGCATCGGCGAAACGCGGCAGATCGTCCCCGGCCGGATAGAACTGCACGTGCCAGCCGACGTCGGCCACGCGTGACGCGATCCCGGGCGACAGCCGCGGCAAGGCGCCGACATGGCCGGGGCTGACGAAGCGCGCGCCGCGCACGCCCAGACCGTCGAGCCGGCGCAACTCCGCCGGCGTGACGTCATCGGGCAGCAGCGCCACGCCACGGAAACGGTCCGGGTGTCGCTCGAGCACTTCGGCCAGATGCGCATGGCTGCGGCCATAACCGCCGCCACTGACCACCACCGCGCCGGACAGGCCCAGCGTGTCCTGCAAGGCGATGTGGGTGGCGGGCAGCGCATCCTGCGAGACATACCGGCTTCCCGGATGGAAGGGATGCCTTTCGGCCGGACCGAACAGGTGCACGTGGCAGTCGATGGCGCCGGGCGGGCAGGCCGTGCGCGGCCTGCGCGGATGAGGATCCGGTGGCTGCGTGAGGGGCGGCTGGGTGGATGAAGGAGCAATGGTCATGTCGGGTCATTCCACGGAGATGTGCGAAGCGCGCACGACGTCGGCCCACTGGCCGAGTTCCGCATGGATGCGCTTCGAGAAACCCGTCGGATCGCTTCCGACCGGATCGACGCCGGCTTCGCGCAATTGCGTCGTGTAGGCGGCATCGTCCTGGAAGCGGGCGATGGCGGCACCGAGCCGGTCGACGATGGCCACGGGCGTCCTGGCCGGCGCCAGGATGCCCATCCACAGGATGCCCTCGTAACCCGTCATGCCGAGTTCGGCGATGGTCGGAATGTCGGGCATCAGCGCCGAGCGGCGCGCACTGGCGATGGCCAGGGCACGCAGCCGTCCGCTGCGCACATGAGGCGACGCGGTGGCGATGGTGTCCATCTTCACCGCGAGCTGGCCCGCGATGAGGTCGTTCAAGGCCGGTGCGGCGCCTTTGTAGGGCACGTGCGTCACCTTGATCCCCAGGCGCTGCAGCAGGAGTTCCATGGTCACGTGAGGCAGCGTGCCGTTGCCCGCCGACCCGTAGTCGAGGGCACCGGGATGCGCCTTCGCATAGGCGACGAAACCGGGAAAGTCGCGAAATGGCTGACTGCTGCTGGCCACCAGCAGCTCGGGTATCTCGGCCACCAGCGCGATCGGCGCGAAATCCTTTTCGGTATCGAACGGCAGGCGCGGGAACAGTGCCGGGTTGATGGTGTGGTTGGGCGTGGTGAAGAGCAGCGTGTAGCCATCCGGCGGTGACGTCGCGACGCGGCCCGAGGCGATCACGCCACCGGCACCGGGAAGGTTGTCCACCACGACCGGCGAGCCCAGCGCGCGCCCGAGCTGCACGGCGGCCAGGCGGGCCGTGACATCGACCGTGCCGCCAGCGGAGAAAGGCACAATCAGGCGGATGGGGCGTGTCGGCCAGTCGCCGTCGGCCGCATGCGCCCAGCGTGCCGCGATGGGCGAGAGTCCAGCGGCGCCAAGGAAGACTCGGCGGGTCAGTCGGGGCATGTCGGATCCTGTCGTGCGAAGCAAGAGGCGCTGCAGTACACCATTCGGGCAGATCACCCACAAATGATTTGTTCGCATGGGCGGATGAATCGATTTCACGTTCCTGATCGGGCGGGCGCCAGGTCCATGCACATCGACTTTCTAGGCATTCAGGCCTTCCTGGCCATCGTGGAGACCGGCAGCTTCCAGCTCGCCGCGACGCAACTCAACCTGTCCCAGACGGCAGTCAGCCACCGCATGCGCAAGCTCGAGGAGGCCCTCGGTGTGCGCCTGATCGACCGGACCACGCGCGACGTGACCCTGAGCGAGGCCGGCCGCGCGCTGCTGCCCAATGCGCGCAGCGCCGTGCGCGAGCTGGGCATGTCGTGCGAAGCAGTGCGCCAGCACGGTCAGAACGCGAACCACTGGCTGGCCTTCGCCTGCCTCCCGACCTTGTGCACGAACCTGGTGAGCCCGTTGCTGCGTGCCGCAAGCGATGCGTGGCCGGACACTCTGGTTCGCGTCTTCGACACGTCGATCAGGGAAATCGTCGAGGTGGTGACATCGCGGGTCGCCTCCTTCGGACTGACGGTGGTGCAACCGGGCTACGGCGATCTCGTCATGCAGCCGGTGGCGGTCGAACCCTTCGTGCTGATCTGCCCGCCGCACCACCCCCTGGCCGTCAATCCCGGCGTCGACTGCGCCGTGCTGGAGGGCGAACCCCTGATCCGCATCAGTCTGCCATCGGGCAACAGCATGCTCGTCGAAGAGGCGCTGGGTCCTCTTCGCGACCGGCTCCATTGGCGCTACGAAGCATTGCACAACGCCATGGCGATCGAGATGGTGCGCGCCGGACTGGGCCTGACCATCGTGCCGAGCCTGTCGGTGCCGCACGGCGCCGGCGTCGGCGTGGTGCGCATCGCGGCGCCGAGGATGTGTCGCGAGCTTTGCCTGCTGACCCGCCGCGACGATGCCCCGAGCGAGCAGGAAAGCTGGATGCGGGATCGCGCCATCGGCTGGCTGCGCCAGCAGCTGTCCGATGGACAAGATGATTCGGCTGCATGGGTGGCGCCAAACGATTCATTTGTTCCAGCGCCGCGGGCTCCCTAGACTTTCTCCGGTTCATTCAGGAGACAAGCCATGCCCCATCCAGCTGCCCCATCGCCGGGCGGAGAGTCCTCCCTGCCCGCGCCGGCGTGCAGCCGTCGATCGCTGCTGCGATCGGCCACCGTGGGCATCCTGGCGCCCTGGCAGCTGACGCACGCCGCCGATCCGTATCCGAGCCGGCCCATCCGCATCATCGTCCCCTTCGGCCCGGGCGGACTGGCCGACATTTCCATGCGGATCGCGGGCCAGAAACTCAGCGAACGCCTGGGTCAGCCGGTGGTCGTCGACAACCGGCCCGGCGCTGGCGGGGTCTCGGCAGCCAATGCCGCGCTGACGGCGCCGAAGGACGGCTACACGCTGATCATGTTCACCAATGGCACGACCATCGCCAAGACGCTCTACAAGCAGTCCTATGACTACGAGAGCGATTTCGCGCCGGTCTCCACCCTGGCGTATTTCGACCTGATCCTGCTCGTGGGCAAGGACAGTCCCGTGCCGGACCTGGCCGCGCTGCTGGCCGAGGGCCGCAAGCGCCGCCTGAACATCGGCACCATCAATCCAGGCAGCACGCAACACCTGTCGGCGGAACTGTTCCGCTCGGTCTCGAAGGTGCAGGCCGACGTCATCCCCTACAAGAGCACGCCTGAAGTGCTCACGGCCCTGATCCGCGGCGACGTCGACGTCGCCTTCGAGTCCTATGCCGCCCTGAAATCGGCGGTCGACAGCGGCCAGGTCCGGGTGATCGCGGCGACGGGCCGCGAGCGCTCGCCCTGGCTGCCCCAGGTGCCGACCGTGCGCGAGGCAGGACTGCCCGGGTACGAGGTCGCCGGATGGAACGCGCTGTATGCAGCGCGCGGCACGCCCCAGGTGGCCATCGATACGCTGCAGCAACGGATGCAGGAGGTGATGGCGATGCCCGAGATGCGTCAACGCCTCCTCGCCCTGGGCACCGATCCCAGAGCCAGCACGCCCGGCGAACTCGCCGCCCTCTTCCACCGCGACGCCGAAAGCTGGGCGCGGGTCATCCACACTTCCGGCATCAAATCCCAATGAATTCCAATTCCGAAGACTTCGAAGACTTCGAAACCCCCCGGGCCACCGCGCCGTCGCGACGCACCACGCCCCTGGTCGACAGCCACGTGCACATCTTCAGGCGCAACATGCCCCTGGTGCCCGACCCGCGTCATGCGCCGGACTACGAGTTCACCGCGGAGCAACTCGACGCCACCCTCGCCGCCCACGGCGTGGGCCACTGCGTCATCGCCGCGGCCAGCCCCTGGGGCGACGTGAACGACTACGTCATCGCCTCGCTGCGCACGCGCCCCCAATGGCGTGGCACCGCCATCCTCGCGCCCTCGACCGACCGCTACATCCTCGAACGCATGGCCGAAGATGGCATGGTCGGCGTGCGCCTGCCCTTCATCAGCCTGCGCGACCTGCCGGACCTCGACAGCTGGGAGTGGCGCAAGTTCCTCTATCGCCTGGCCGACATGGACTGGCACGTGCACCTGCACCTGGACGGGCCGCGCATCCCGCAGGTGTTGCCGCAGCTCGAGCGCTCGGGCGTGAAGATCGTGATCGACCACATCGGCCGGCCCGACCCGGTGCTGGGTGTCGCCAGCGAGGGTTTCAAGGCCGTGGTGCGTTCGGTCGAGCAAGGGCGCACCTGGGTCAAGCTGTCGGGAGCCTATCGACTGGGTCCGCAGGCGGCGGACCATGCACGCGAGCTGTGTCGGCGCGTGGGTTACGAGCGCATGCTGTGGGCCAGCGATTGCCCCTTCGTCGGGGCGGAAAGCACGGTCTACCAGAGCACGATCGACTGGCTGGAGACGGTGGTGCCCGATGCGGTGGACCGTGACCGCATCACCGGCGAGAACGCTCTGAGGCTCTACTTTCTCTGACACGACCCGGGGACGGTCCCGGACATCCAGGCACAGGAGGCGCGTCCTCCTGTGCCCGCCCCCCGATGGGCCACCCACCACTTCCCTGCGAACGGTCTCAAGTGGCCGCCGCTGCCGCGTTCTCGGCCTGCTCCAGGCGGCCGTCGGCAAAGCGGTTGATGTTGTCGAACGCGATGCCGAAGTAACGCTCGTAGTTGTCCCTCTCCACATAGCCGATGTGGGGCGTGCACAAGGCGTTGGGCAGGGCCGCCAGGGGATGACCGGGATGCATCACCGGCTCCTGCTCGTACACGTCCACCGCCGCGAAGCCCGGCCGGCCGCGCACCAGCGCCTGTTCCAGCGCGTGAGGCTCGATCAGTTCGGCGCGGCTGGTATTGACCAGCAGGGCGGTGGTCTTCATCCGGTCCAGATCGCAGGCAGTGACCAGCCCGATGGTTTCGGGATTCAGCCGCACATGCAGGCTGATGATGTCGCTGTCCTCGAAGAACGCCTCGCGCGAGGGTGCGACCTCCACCCCGTCGCGGCGTGCCATGTCGGTGGAACCCTGGCGTCCCCACACCCACACCCGCATGCCGAAAGCCTTGCCGAAACCCGCCACCTGCCGGCCGATCCGGCCATAGCTCCAGACGCCCAGCCGCTGGCCACCGAGCTGCTGGCCCAGATGGCGCTGCCACAGCCCCTGACGCATGCCGATGGCCTCCTGCACCAGGAAGCGCCGGCTGGCCAGCGCCAGGGTCCAGGCGAGTTCGGCGGTGGCCGAACCGGCGCCGCTCCCCTCGGTGACCACCACCCCACGCGCCGCGCAGGCTCGCAGATCGACATGGCCGGCGAGTTTGCCGGTCTGACTGATGATCCGCAGCCGGGGCAGGCGTTCCAGCAGCGCCGCGTCGATACGGGTGCGCTCGCGGGTCAGCACGATGGCGTCGGCATCGGCGAAACGCTCGGCCAGAGCGTCGATACCGGTCACCGTGTCGTGGAACACCCGAACCTCGTGACCGGCCAGGCGAGCGAAACAATCGAGGCTGCGAACGCAGTCCTGGTAGTCGTCGGGTATGACGATGCGCATGGTTTTACCTCTCCGTGACCGGGCTATTGCAGGGTGATGTGGAGTTGCTCGACCGTGCGTTTCCACAGCGCCAGATCATTGCGGACCAGCGTGGTGAATTCGGCTGGCGACTGGCCGCCGGGCTCGATGCCCTGCGCCCGGAAGACATCCGCCACCTCGGGCGAGGCCAGGGCGCGTCGCACCTCGGCGTGGAGCTTCTGCATGACCGGCGCCGGCGTTCCGGCGCGGGCCATCAGGCCATACCAGCCATGGACGTCGAAGCCCGGATAGCCCTGCTCGGCCACGGTCGGCACATCGGGCAGGCCGGCGAAGCGACGCGACGGCGCCACCGCGATGGCGCGCAGCTTGCCCGCACGGATCTGCGGCAGCGCGCTGCTCATGTCGAGGAACATGAACTGGATCCGGCCACCCAGCAGGTCCTGCACCGCCGGGCCGGCGCCCCGGTAGGGCACGTGGGTCACCTGGATGCCGGCGCGCTGGGCGAACATCGCCGCCCCCAGGTGGGCCGAGGTCCCGTTGCCCGAGGAACCATACGACAGGCTGTCGGGTTGGGCCTTGGCCATGGCCACCAGTGCCGGCAGATCGGCGGCCTCGAAATCCGGCCGCACCACCATGGCGTGCGGTATGTAACCCACCACCGTCAATGGCGCGAATTCACGCAGGGTGTCGAAAGGGTAATTCGGCATCAGCGCTGGATTCGTCACCGCCAGGATCGAGGGAAAGACCAGGGTATGGCCATCGGCTGGCTGGCGGATGATCTCGCTCATGCCGATCACCCCGCCACCGCCGGGCTTGTTGTCGACGATGACCGGCTGGCCCATCGAGGCCGACAGGCTCTTGCCGACCGAACGCGCCATCAGGTCGGTGGGCCCACCGGCGGAGAAAGGCACCACGATGCGGATCGGTTTCGAAGGAAAGACATCGGCCCGGGCGATGCTGGGCAGCACCAGTGGCAGGACCAGCGAGCCAGCGAGCGCGGCACTGAAGCGTCGACGCGAACGGTTTTCGAACGGGATCATGGTTGTGTTTCCTTGTCTTGTCATCGGATACGGCGCGCCGCTCGGGATGGCGCTGATGCTGCGGGGCTTTCAAAAGCCATAGAGCGCTGCCGGGTTGCTGACGAGAATCTTGCGGCGCACCTCGTCTTGGGGCACCCAATCGAAAAGCAGGTCGTACAGCGGCGCGATGGCAGGCACCGGATCGCGACCGGGATGGGGCCAGTTGCTGGCCCAGAGGCAGCGTTCGGGAAACTTTTCGGCGAGCGTCTGCGCGATCAGGCTCACGTCGTCATAAGCCGGCGCGCCGACCTTGGAGGTTTCATAGGGCGCGGAGAGCTTGATCCAGACGTTGCCGGTGTCCAGGATGCGCAACAGCGACTGGAACGCGGGATGGCCGGGTTCGACCGGCTCGAGAAACTTGCCGTTGTGATCGAGCACCAGGGGACAGGGCAACCGCTTGAGCACCTCCTCGTGAGCAGGAAAACCGCGCCCGTCGAGCTGCAGATTGACCATCCAGCCCACATCGGCCATGCGCGCCGCCATGGGCTCGAGCGAGTCCCAGGTCAGCACGCCACCGATCATCATGTAGCGCACGCCGCGCACACCACCCGCATGCAGGCGCTGTATCTCTCCGGCGGGTGCGTCAGGCGCCAGCAGCGCGATGCCGCGAGCGTCGTCGCCCAGCTCAGCGATGGCCGCCAGCAGACAATCGTTGTCGTAGCCATAGCCCGTGGGCTGCACCACGACGGCGCGCTGCAGGCCGACGGCCTGCTGTGCCTTGCGGTAGAGCGATACCGGTGAGTGGCGCGGCACCCAGGCCACACCCGGAACCAGCGGGTAGCTGTCCTCGTAGATATGGACGTGGCAGTCGCAGGCGCCCGGATAGGTCGTGAGGGTCGTGGCGGGTTCCATGGGGTCTCCTGAAATCTCGGAATCGCTCGGCCTCCCTGCTCGTGGGGAAGCCGGGGAGGAAAGACGTCAACGCGGCGCCGTCGCCGTGAATGCCTCGCGCCATCGGAAGGCCTGGTCGGCGTTGACCGCGCCACGAGGTGCGCGGCCCTGGATCAGTTCAGCCACCTGAGCGACCGTCTCCATCGCCTGATGCTCGATGGCAGGCGGGGTGAGGCCACCGATGTGTGGCGTCGCAATCACCTTGGGATGGGCGGCAAGATGCGGCGACGGCATCTGGTCAGGCGCGCGCCCGACGTCGAGCGCGCAGCCGGCGAGTCGACCGGCGTCGAGCGCGGCGACCAGGGCGGCTTCGTCGACCAGGTTGCCGCGCGAGGCGTTGATGAAGTAGGCGCTCGACTTCATCTTCGCCAGCGCCCGGCCGTCGATCAGGTTCTCCGTCGCGTCGGTCGCGGCCGCCAGGCAGACGATGAAATCCGACGTCGCGAGCAAGTCGTCGAATCCGAGACTGCGAAGCCCTCGTGCATCGACCGTCGCATGGGGATCGTGCACCACGACGTCGACGCCGAAGGCGAGCGCCAGCTGGCAGAAATAGCGGCTGATCTGGCCATAACCGATGACGCCGACCGTGGAGCCCCGCAACTCGCGACCCATGGCAGCCGGTGCCTGCACGCCGGCGCGGTACTGGCCGACCGACGCACTGATGTGGCGGCTCAGATCGATCATCACGCCGATGATCCATTCGGAGACCGAGGCGATGAAACCAGCGCTGGCCTGCGTGACGAGGATGCCGTGCCGATCGGCCGCGCACAGGTCGATGTTGCGGATGTCGATGGCGCAGCGCACGAAGGCCTTCAGATCCGGCAGCGCCGCGAACAGCGCCGCGTCGCCTGCCGTCTGACGATAGGACACGATGACGTCGCAGTCGCCCGCCAGCGCCGCCAGCCGGGTTGATTCGAGGTTGCCCTCCTCGGGGTTGAAACGCACCCGCGCGATGCGCTGCAGTGCCTGGATGGCACGTCCGCCGAAATAGTGGTCCAGCTTGCCCGGCGGGTGGCTGATGAATACCGTGGTCATCGAAGGCCTTGTTGAGACGTCGTGTTCAGCACGACGCGAGCGGTGGCGGCTTGACCGAGTCGCGCACCGCCAGGGTGGGTTGGAATCTGAACTCCCGCGTCGGCAGGGAGGCGTCGGCCAGACGCGCGATCACGCGCTCGACCATGACCTGCGCCATCTCGGGCACGGGCAAGCGCACCGAACTCATGGCCGGATGCATCAGGGTCGAGAGAAACACGTCGTCGATGCCCAGCACCGACACATCGTGCGGCACGACCAGGCCCGCGTCGCGGAAACCCGCCATGAGGCCGAAGGCCATCAGGTCGTTGACTCCGATGACGCCGGTGGGCCGCTGCGCCTGCCGGGCCAGAAGACCCGCCTGCATGCGGCCGAGTTCGCTCATCATGGAATCGCCATAGTCGTCGAGCGGCGTGCCTTCGACCACATGCGCGCTGGCACCGAGCCCCGCCGCGTGCGCCGCCGACATGAAGCCGGCGATCTTGTCGTTGCGGCTCATGGTGCGGCCGGTCGGCGTGACGAAGGCCAGGCGCTGGTGGCCCTGGTCGATGAGGTGCTGCGTCGCGAGGCGTCCGGACTCGAAGCTGTCGACGGTGACGTGGTCGATGATGGAGTCGACGCCCGGCGTGGCGCGCCGGTCGTAGCTCACCATCACCAGACCGCGCCGCGCGGCGACCTCGTAGTGCTGCTCGTCGATCAGCGACGAGATGATGATGACGCCGCGGATGCCGTGCGCCAGCAGGTCCTCGAAGAAATCGATTTCCTTGCGCACGTCGCGATAGGTGTTGCCGATCATGACGCGAAAGCCGTGACGCTCCTGCGCCTGCGTCTCGATCTCCCGCGCGATGGCGCCATACATCGGGTTGGCCATCGAGGGCACCAGCAGACCCAGCAATGGCGTGTGTCCGGTCTTCAGGTGCCGCGCCGTGGTGTTCGGACGGTATTTCAGTTCCGCGATGGCCGCCTGCACGCGCGCCAGCGTTTCCGCGGCCATGCGATGGCCGCGACCGTTGAGCACGTTGGACACGGTGCTGGTCGACACGCCCGCATGCTGGGCGACATCTCTGATCTTGCTCACGTCTGCTTGCCTGTCTGGGTCTCGGGTCGAGGAAAAGGCGTGGAACTCACAGCCCCATGCGTGCGGGCAGCCACGTCGAGAATTGCGGAACCAACACCAGCAGGATCAACGTCACGAACAGCACGCTCAGGTATTTCATCATGGGACGCGCCACGTTCTTCACTTCGGTGCCGGTGATGGCGCAGGTCGCGAAGAGCCCCAGTCCGATCGGCGGCGCGAACAGGCCCAGGCCCATCGCGATGACCATCACCGTACCGAAATGCAGCGGGTTCACCCCCAGTTGCGCCGCGATGGGCGTGAGCAGCGGGCCGAAGATGATCAGCGCCGGCGCACCTTCGAGCACCGCGCCGAAGACGATCATGATCAGCACCGACAACAGGATGAACATGGTGCTGCCCCACTCGTGCGCGAAGCCGATCATGAACGTCGAGAGGTACTGCGGGATCTGCTGGATGGTCAGCGCGAACGACACGCTGGACGCCGCCGCGACGATGAAGAGGATGCCGCCGGCCATGGAGGCCGAACGCACGAAGAGCCGGGCCACCGAGGCGACCGTCAGCTCGCGGAATGCCATCCAGCCGACCACCAGGGCATAGACCACCGCGAAGGCGGACACCTCGGTGGAGGTCGCCACGCCGGAGGTCACGCCCTTGCCGATCATCGCGACCATGACGAGCGCGACCAGCGCGCCGCCGATCAGGCGGAACATCGGCGTGCGCACGTCGAAGGCGTCGTCGGGGTCGATGCGGGTGCCGACATAGACCGTGACGGCTGCCAGCGACAGCGCCAGCACGGCGGCGGGCACCAGGCCCGCCATGAACAGGCCGGCGATGGAAATGTTGGCGACGAAGCCCATGATGATCATGTTGATGCAGGGCGGAATCGTCTCCGCCATCACCGCCGTGCACGCGAGCAGGCCGGCGGTCTCGTTGGGATCCTGCTTCGTCTTGCGCACCGCCGGCATGATGATGCCGCCCACGGCGGCGATGTCGGCCAGCTTCGAGCCGGAGACGCCCGAGAAGAAGGCGGTCGCCGTGATGGTGATCAGCCCCAGCCCGCCGCGCACCCGGCCGAACATGCGCAGCAGCAGCTCGATGAGGCGCGACGACATGCCGTTGGCCTCCATCAGAAGGCCGGCCAGGACGAAGAAGGGGATCGCCAGCAGCACGTAGTGGTCGGTGCCGGCCATGACCTGCTGCGAATACACCAGCATGGGCAGCGATGGATCGGCCATGAAGAACACCAGCGACGACAAGGCCAGCACGAAGGCGATGGGAACGCCCAGCAGCAGTCCGCCGACGAAACAGCCGGTGAGCAGCATCCACGGCGCGATCGCATGAGCGGGCATCAGCGCGTTCCAGCCGCACACGGCCGCCACCACGGCGACGCCGATGGCCAGCGTGCCCCAGACGATGCGCGAAGGCCCGTTGACGGCGCAGGCGATGCCGAACATCGTCATGAAGAGGCTGCCGATGACCACTGGCAGGGTGTAGATCCACTGCGGCAGGCCGATCGGCGTGGTGCTGTCCCAGGAGTCCGTCGTCAGGCCGATCGACGAGACCAGGAGGCTGGCCGACACCGCCACCACGATCCAGCTGCACAGCTGGATGAGCGCCGGTTGCCAATGGCGGGGCAGCAGGCCTCGGAAGATGTCCACGCCGACGTGCTGGCTGCGCGCGAGCACGGTGGCGGCACCGAAGAACACCAGCACGATCATCAGCGCGCGCGCGATCTCCTCGGCCCAATCGAATGGCTCATGCAGGAAATATCGAAAGACCACCGACACGAACACGACGGCGACATCCACCGCCAGCACGATGCCCGCGGCGTATTCGGTCCATCGCATCAGTCGCGCCAGCCAGCGACCGGGCGCGTGGGCGGTGCTGAAGCCCGGCGCCGCCGGACCCTGGCCATGACCCGAAGGCGAGGTCCCCGGCGAGGCCGCCTGCAGCGCCTGGGCGATCACGCGGGGAATGTCCGGCGACGCGACAGCGTTGTTGGCGCCGTCCATGGGCAGGTGGGCCGACATGCCTCACCCCCGCGCCGCATTGATGGCGACGAACAGCGGCGAGGTCTCGGGGTATTGCCTGGCGAAGGCGGTCCACAGCTTGGCTTCCATCTCCTTGCGCACCGCATCACGTTCGTTCTTCGCCATGGGAGTGAAGACGATGCCGAGCTTCTTCAGGTCCTCGATCCCTTGCAGCCCCTTCTCGGTGCCGATCCGGCGCAGCTGCACGGTGGAGTCGGCGGCCGCCTTGAGGAACGCCGGGCGCAGATCAGCCGGGATCTTGTCGATGCCGCGCTTGCCCATGATGCACACCATGGGGCTGAACAGATGTTCGGTCATCCAGCAGTGCTTGACGACCTCGTTGAGCTTGCTCGCCAGGACCGTGCCGGAGTCGTGCTCGAAGCCATCGACCACGCCCGTCTGCGCGGCCATGTAGAGCTCGCCGAAGGAGATCGGCGTGGGGATCGCGCCCATGATCTTGAATGTCTCGATGAACGCGGGGGTGGGCAGCACGCGCAGCTTGACGTTCTTGATCTCGGCCAGCGACTTGACCGACTGCTTGGTGTACACGTTGCGCGCGCCGTAGTGCGCCGACCAGGTGATGACCTGGCATCCCGTGCCCTTCTGCAGCAACTCGTTGAGCTTGGCGCCCACGCCGCTGTCCAGGGCCCTGGCCACGTGGTCGTAGCTGTCGAAGAGGTAGCCCAGGTCCAGCATCCCCAATTGCGGCGTGACCGTGGCCCAGATGGACGAACCGGTCAACATCATGTCGATGGAGCCGACCTTGACCTGTTGCACCACGTCGCTTTCCTTGCCGAGCTGGTTGTTGGGAAAGTAGTCGATGCGGATCCTGTCGCCGACCGCATTCTTGAGATTGACCGCCATCAGCTGTTGCCAGGCGAAATGCGAGGAGTTGAGGTCGGGCAGATGGGCCGAAGACAACCGCAGCGCGATGGTGGACTGCGCGCTGGCATCGGGCGACAGACTGGCAAGCCCGGTCGCGATCGCCGAGGAGGCGACCGCGGTGGACCGCACGAAGCTGCGGCGGGACAGGGAAAGAGGCTGGGTCATGAGGGGTCTCCTGTTCGTCTCGTGTTCACCGATGTCACTGGCCGGGTCGTTCAAGGAAACGACCCCATGCCAGTCACTCGACCGTTCTTGTAAAACGATTTACTGTATCGATGAACTTGAATCAGCGGACTCGCGGAAATGGCACTTCTGTTAGGTGTTTTCCTCCGTAAACGCGCCCGATCGGTGCTCTGGCCCTTGCCGGGCTTGCGTGGACGAGCGAGCAGACCGGACGACCTCGCGGCGGCTGCGGACCGCGCGGTGATGCTGTGGAGGCGAACGCCGCGCCCGATCTGGAATACTTCCTTGAACCACGCCGACCTGCCAGCGAATCGATGAACGACCATTCCAACTCCACCCGCGCCGGCATCCATGGTGGATTGCTGGCGCGATGGGTCACGCACCTGAAAGCCGGCTTTTGGCCAGCGCGCTTGCACGTCGATGCCCGCGAACGCTGGCGCGCCCTGCTCGGCAGCGGCTGCGGCATCCTGTTCACCGCGGCGCTGTGCCGTTGGTGGGCGGGAGCAGACCTTGCTTCCTACCCCTGGCTGATGGCTCCGATCGGCGCCAGTGCCGTGCTGATCTTCGCCGTGCCGGCCAGTCCACTCGCACAGCCGTGGGCGGTGATCGGCGGCACCACGCTCTCTGCGCTGGTCGGGGTGCTCTGCGCCCAGGCCATCGCCGATCCGGTCATGGCCGGCGCGGCCGCCGTGGCGCTGGCCATCGGACTGATGTTCCTGCTGCGCTGCCTGCACCCGCCAGGAGGCGCGGCCGCCCTGCTCGCGGCGACCACGGGCGTGGGCCTGCACTTCCTGGTTTTTCCGGTCCTTGCGAACTGCGTGTTGCTGGTGCTCGCCGGAGTCGTCTACAACTCGCTGACCGGCAGACGCTACCCCCACCGGCCGGTGGCACTGTCCAGGGATTCCAGGGACTCCGGAGCGCCGCCGCGCTTCACTGCGGCCGACCTCGATGCCGCCCTGGCCCATTACAACCAGGTGCTCGATATCAGTCGCGACGATCTGGGAGA
>Ga0308164_10000507_pt1 | contig 64071 bp, 71 predicted proteins | sample PhyTR2_FD_201031 | JGI IMG/M metagenome (GOLD analysis project Ga0308164, IMG submission 201031) | Phyllosphere microbial communities from UC Gill Tract Community Farm, Albany, California, United States - DLSLT.R2 | ecosystem: Host-associated > Plants > Phyllosphere > Unclassified | place: USA... | reverse complement strand
AGGAAATAAGGATCAGGTTCAATTATATCATCCAAATCGTTATGCGGAGTGACAAAAAAGAAAAAGGGTTTGAGCCAATTCATAAACGATGGATTATAGAACGTACTTTTTCCTGGTTTGACAACGACAGAAGATTATGCAGAAACTATGAACTCCTAATGGAATCCTCTGAAAACATGGTCAAATTATCTGCTATAAAATTATTATTGAATAAAATTTAAACAGGCTCTTACTTTTTATATATTACTTTCAGAAGCCAGCTTATTCGTGAGCTGGTTTTGTTTTGATATAGAATTTCCTGATAATCAATTTTTAATAAATCAAAATCATAAACGCTTGTTAAAAAAAATGGTTTTGTAAATTTGCACTATTAAAATTTAAATAATGAATCTAAACGGAAAAAACGCCATCGTGACCGGTGGTGGTAGAGGTCTGGGGAAGGCTGTCGCTTTAATGCTTGCCAGCGAAGGAGTGAATGTAGGAATCACCGGAAGAAACGAAGAAAATCTTAAAATGACTGTCGATGAAATCCAGAAATTGGGTGTAAAAGCAGGATATGCAGTTTTCAGTATAGATAATGAAATTCATGTAAAAGCAGGAATAGAATCGATCGTAGAGCAATTAGGCGGAGTAGATATTCTGATCAACAACGCAGGAATTGGTGACTTTGGAAGTATCGAAGACATGTCGTCTGAAGTTTGGGAACAGGTAATCAAAACCAATCTTTTCGGAGTGTATTATGCTGCAAAAGCTGTTTACCCTTTCCTGAAAGAAAGAGGCGAGGGCGATATCATTAATGTTGCATCGACAGCAGGTTTAAAAGGCGGACCGAATATGTCAGCTTATGCAGCTTCAAAGGCTGCAGTAGTTTCCTTATCTCAGTCAATGATGGCAGAATGGAGAAAACAAAACATCAGAGTTGTGACTTTAACGCCAAGTACAATCGCTTCAGATATGTCAATTGAAGGCGGATTAACAGACGGAAACCCGGATAAAGTTCTTCAACCAGAAGATTTTGCAGAATGGGTAAGAGATATTTTGAAAATGAACAGAAGAGCTTTGATAGCAAATGGTTCTATTTTCTCTACAAACCCTTAATCTAGAAGCTAGATAAATTACTAATATTCCCCTTCCTTGAAGGGGTGGATTTTTGTGAAACAAAAAGACGGGGTAGTTAATAAAGCAATACTAAAAAATTATTACTTCAAAATAAAATTTTTAAATATCAATAGGAGTGGGCTTTAGCCCACTTTTATTTTATAATATTATATGTCTTTAGCTTAAATATATTTTCTTTAATTATAATCTTCACGGTTAAATCTCATCATCTTTAAACTTTTAAATACTTATTTTTGCAACAAATTACTCACATGCAAAATTATTTAGAATTCGATTTTAAAATACAACCTCTTCAACCTTGGAGTGATATACTAATGGCCGAGCTTATTCAAATAGGTTTCGACAGTTTTACAGAAGAAATTCATGGGATTTTAGGATATATTCAGAAGGATTTATTTAAGGAAGATGAATTGAAAGCTTTGCCGCTTTTTCAAAACGAAGAAGTGAAAATTGAATACACGTTCACAGAAATGCCCAATATCAACTGGAATGAAGAGTGGGAAAAGAATTTCGAACCGATCAATATTGATGATAAAGTTTTAATTAGAGCTGAATTTCATGAGTCTGTAGAAGGAATGCACGAAATTATCATTCAGCCAAAAATGTCTTTCGGAACGGGTCACCACCCGACAACGCATCTGATGATTCAGCAAATGATGGATATCGATTTTAAAGATAAAAAAGTCTTAGATATGGGTTGCGGAACTTCAGTTTTGGCAATTTATGCTAAACAAATCGGAGCCGGAGATACCAAAGCGATTGACATCGACGAATGGTCAGTTGAAAACTCAAGAGAAAATGCAGTAAGAAACAATGTTGAGCTGGATATAGAATTAGGAACAGCAGACAATTTAGGAAAAGAAAATTACGATATTATTTTAGCCAATATCAATAGAAATATTCTGATTTCAGATATCCCAACATACATTTCTGTTTTGAATGACGGCGGTAAATTATTGCTGTCAGGATTGTGCTTCTTCGATGTAGATGATATTTTGGAAGTTTGTAAAGAGAATAATCTGGAATTGAAAAAGAAGCTTCAGCGTGAAGAATGGGTAAGCTTATTGCTGGAAAAAAACTAAATTAAAAGACAATGAAATCTTTATTGATTCTTTTCTCAGTTTTGGTTATGCAAATTGTCTCTGCACAGGAGGAGGTTTATGCTAACGGTGTTTTTAGTTTTGAAGAAAATAAACCCCAGAAAATCTTTACCGAATGGACGAGAGTAAGACAAGAACCCAACGTAAATTCGCAAATTCTGGATTCTCTGCAAACCAATCAGCCGATTTTGATCATTAAAAAAGATGAAAAGATTTTACAGTTAGGCGAAAGAAGTTCAAACTGGTATCAAGTTTCCTATCAGAAAGCTGATCAAACCTTAGAAGGTTATATTTGGGGCGCAAATCTCTGTATCGGTTACCGAAATAAAGACGGCTATGATTTTCTTTTCGGAATTTCAAAAACCGTTGACAAAAAGGATAAGGAGTTTAATCAAAATTACAAACAAAATATTGCCAGCATCAAAGCAGTAGAAGGAAATTCGTTGATTGATGAGGTTTTCTTTGAAACAGGTTCTGGTGAAAGTTTAAGTTACGGAACTTTTACGATCGAAAGCAATCATAAGCTTAAAAATGTAGATTTTACCCTTAAAGCTATAGTTTCCGGTGAAGCCTGCGGAATTGCAGGTTATGACCAATATGTTTTGGTTAAAAATAAAAAACTGATTGCTCTTCCACAATTAATGAACGTTGGAGATGCAGATGTATATCATCACAGCGAAGAATTTATCTTTCCCAATGACAAAGGCGGAATCCCCAATGCTTTCATCTTTAAAATGGAAGAAATGGAAAAGGATGAAAATGATAAAGAGAAAACCAAACGTCTTTCTAAAACCTATCTTTGGGATGGAAGTTCTTATAAGTTGAAATAAATATTTATTCAAAATAGAAAAAAACTTACAATTATTATTGTGAGTCTTTTTGAGTGAGTCAGGATTCATACCTTTGGTCGTCCTGATTCATCGGGATGCTCGATTCGGTTGATTTTTTAGATAAAGTATTTGTATAAAACAAAAAAAGAGAAACCAAATATTGATTTCTCTTTTTTAGTGAGCGCGTCAGGATTCGAACCTGAGACCGTCTGCTTAGAAGGCAGATGCTCTATCCAGCTGAGCTACGCACCCATTTGTAGTTTTGTAAAAACTACTAAAACAGTCGGGGCGGCAGGATTCGAACCTGCGACCTCCTGGTCCCAAACCAGGCGCGATGACCGGACTACGCTACGCCCCGATTAAAGGTCATCTTTTACAAGTTTTACCTTGTTTTTTGTGGGTGCAAATATATGAATTTTTTTGATAAGTCAAAATTAATATTAGATTAATTTGAAAAAAAATATCTGCGACACATTTATAAATCTATTAAAAACGAAAATTTCTGTAAAATTAAAACCCCAATCAACCTTTCAAATTTCGGAAAAACGTCTGTCTTATATTAAGATTGTGAAGAAAAAATGGTTGAATGAAGTATGCTATTTAATTAAAGTCAAAATAGAATACTAAGTAAGCACTCTCTTTGTTTTAATTAATCTTTTCTAAGCTTGGCTTTTACTCCGTTTTTCTTCATCATTCTCCTTAATTCAGTAATCTGGCTGCCAGAAAAGTCTTTTTTCGGAACCATATTCATCGTGAGCTTACTTTGATATATTAAAAACCAATCTGCGGTTTCTTTCACTTTAAAAATGGTATTCCAGGTGAAGTCTCCTTCGAAAGTTTCTCCCTTTGTGTGAACTTTTTCATCAGTGAAAGTATAAATGATTTCTTCCTGAATTTTCGCATTAGAATAAAAAGCATTTTTCAGACGGAAGTAGGACCGCACAATAATGAAAACAATGATGGCAATAAACCAGAGTGCTGCTGATTTGAATATTTCCTGCGTTTCATTTTCTGTATTGTAAAAATTCAGACCAAAAAACAGGAAGATGATTAAGGAGAAAATAATAATTCTTGACAACGAATTTTTAAGATTAAAATTTAAAAAATCCTTAAATGTTATGTGAGTTTTTATTGTAATCACTTTATTATATTCTTTCTAACTCATCAGAACTAATCACGGTTTTAAAGCTTCCGTAATTAACTGTTACCTTATTTTTGGAAATGCTTTCGATCGTTCCAACGCTTGTGCTTCCGGTAATTCTTACACGCTGCCCGATTTTCATCCAGACTGCTCGGTCGGTTTTACGTTTTTCCTCAATTTTTTCGTTGGTTTCGCTTATTTTTTCGATAACGTCTTCTTTCTTAAGCTGTTGCGTTATTTTTCTCTTCACCACTTGCATACGTTTGGTTTCGTCTTTGTCAGCACCGATTTTTCTGAACTTTTCCTGCTCCAGAATTTTTACGAAATCTTTCACCACATCTTTTCGGGATTTTCCTTTTACGTAACTGTCGATAAAACCTTCAATTTTATTTCCAAACTGCAACTTTCGGTGCTCCTCCTCATACAGTTTCTGGAAGTTGAAAAGCTTCTGCTGCAGCTGTTCGTTCAGTTTTTGTAGATTGTCACGTTTGTCTTCCACAGAACCTTTTCTTTCGGCAAGGTCAGTTTTAAGTTTTTCAACCTCAAATTTTTCCTGCTGAAGCTTGACGATGGTTTTGTCTAAATTAACGATGTCATGTTCCACCTTTTTCTTCGCAGAATGAATGATAAATCTTGGGATTTTATTCTTTTCGGCCACTTCAAAAGTGAATGAACTACCGGCTTGTCCGACCTCCAGTTTGTACATCGGTTCCAGTGTTTCTTCATCAAAAAGCATTGCCGCATTTTCCGCATTCGGAAGTCCTTCAATCACCAGTTTAATGTTGGTGTAATGCGTTGTAATAATCGCAAAACTCTTTTTATCATAGAAAAACTCAAGGAAACTTTCAGCCAAAGCACCACCTAATTCGGGGTCAGAGCCGGTTCCAAACTCATCAATCAGTAAAAGCGTATTGGGATTCGATTCACGGATGATTCCGCCCATTTTTTTTAGTCTTGATGAATACGTTGAAAGATGGTTTTCGATCGATTGATTATCCCCAATATCGGTCATTATTTTTTCAAAGAAAAACATCTCAGATTTTGGATGTACAGGAACTAAAATTCCGCTCTGAATCATCAGTTGAAGCAACCCAACAGTTTTCAGAGTAATCGATTTTCCACCGGCATTCGGTCCGGAAATACAGATGATCCGGTTATGCTCCGTTAAGCTTAGTGTTTGAGGGAAAATGGTTTTATTTTCAGCCTTATTCCTCAACCAAAGCAAAGGATGAAAGGCATCTCTTAGCTTTAAAGTTTTATGACGGTTAATTTTAGGTAAAACTCCATTCACCATTTCACCAAATTTAGCTTTAGCTCTCGTTAAGTCTAAATCAAAAATATACATCTGATATCTCCAGAGTTGTGGCTGGAAAACTGCCAGTTCTGCTGTAAGCTGTCTCAGGATTTTATCAATTTCTTTCTTTTCCTCTTCCTGATCTTCACGAAGTTTAAAATAATGCTTAACCACACTATCCGGCTGAATAAAAGTAATCGAACCCGTTTTTGAAAGCCCTAAAACTCTTCCCGGAACTCTTTTTTTATACGCCGATTTTACCGCTAAAACTCTCTGATCTTCAATAATACTTTCACGAATATCATCCAAGAAATCACTCTGGCCATAATTAAATAATACTCTGTTGAAATTTTCCTGAATAGCTTTTTTCGCTACCTGAATTTCAGCTCTCAACGTTTTTAGAATTGGGGAAGCCTCGCTTTTTACTTCACCAAAACGGTTGAAAACCTTGTCCACTTTATCGATGATTTCTTTTTTAAATTCCAAAGCAGAGGCGTCCTGCATTAGGTTTGGAAAAGTATCCGGCATCGTCGGGAAAAACTTCTGTAGTTTTCCTATTTGTTCGGTAAGAGTTTTTATTTTGATGAAAGCGACATTTTCAAGACGGTAATTCTCAATCAGCATCAGTTTCAGTTCGCTTTCAATATCTTCGTATTCATCAAATGGAATTGCATTGGAGCTTTCAAAACTCGATTGATATTCTGAAGTTTTTTTTAATGAAATTTCAGCCTCGTCAATTTTCATCGGACGAAGCTCAAGGATTTTTTCTCTCGTTTTTGGAGAGTAGGCAAAAGGTGCAATTTCCGCGAGCAATTGTGGAAACTCTAATTCGTTTAAATCTGCTTTATTTATATACACAGTGCAAAGATAATTAATTTGAAAATGAGATAATTTGGAAATTTGAAAATGAATTTGATTTTTTACCATTAAGTCTTTTTTAAGAAGTAAGAATTTTTAAGCCGAGCTTAGCTTTAAGCTGCCTGCTTAAAAAAAATCTATTTGATTTTTGCTTAATCCAATCTTATCTTTTAAATTACCTTAATGTTTCAATTTAAATTAATTTCGAAATGGTTTTATTACATTTGAAATATGAAACTGGAAACCGAAAGATTGATTTTAAAACCCATTAACGAAAGTCACGTCGAAGACATTTTAAAGATTCGAAGCAATGAAGTTGTCAATCAGTTTGTCAAAAGAATTCCGCCAAAGACAAATTACGATGCGCTTGATTTTATTTTGACTATCAAAAAAAGAAATCAAAATAATGAATCTTTGAATTGGGGAATCTCTTACAAAAATCAACAAAATCTTATCGGAACCATTTGTCTCTGGAAATTTTCAGATGATCGGAAAGAAGCAGAAGTAGGTTATGAATTGCTGCCGGAATATCACAGACAAGGATTGATGTCAGAAGCATTAACTGCAGTTTTAAACTATGGTTTTGATGCATTAAATTTGCAAACGATTTTAGCTTTTACCAATAAGTTTAATGAAAATTCAAAAGGTCTTTTAGTAAAACATGATTTTGTTTTGCAAGAGGGTAGAGTAGATGAAGGTTTTCCGGATAATTTGGTTTTTAGTTTGAAAAATAAACATTTACAGTAGTATGTAAAGTTTTAAACCGCAAAAGAAGCAAAAGGTTTAGTGAGCCAAAAGCAAACAATACAATAAAATACAGAGAATACATTTTTAAACTTTTGAAATTCTTATTTGAATATTTCTTTTGATATTTTTGCGGTAGAAAAGAAGCTTTGCTTTTTTGTTTTATGTAAAATGGTATTTTAATTGTAATTCTAAATTATCAAATTAACTCATTCTCAAATTTTCAAATTAACACCATGACCTGGACCGAAATTCTAGCCCCCATAAAAAGCACCCCTTACTTTACCAATCTTTGGGAAAAAGTAAAACAGGAATATGCCACCACAAAAGTTTTTCCTCCGAAAAATCAAATCTTCAGAGCATTGGAAATTACGCCTTTTGATGATATTGAAGTTGTGATTATCGGGCAAGATCCTTATCATAATGATTTTCAGGCAAATGGTTTGTGTTTTTCCGTTTCCGAAAAGGTGACTGCACCGCCATCGCTTAAAAATATTTTTATTGAGTTGAAAGATGATTTAGGAATTGAAAGAACTTCAAAAGAGCTCGATGATTGGGGGAAACAGGGTGTTTTATTATTAAATGCAACATTAACCGTTCGTGCGCATTCCCCTAATTCTCATAAAGATCTCGGTTGGGAAACGTTTACAAATTATATCATTAAAGAAATTTCAGATAAGAAGGAAAATGTAGTTTTCGTTTTGTGGGGAGCTTTTGCGCAGAAAAAAGCCGAACTCATTGATCCGGCTAAGCATTTTATTTTAAAATCGGCGCATCCGTCACCTTTTTCGGTGTACAGAGGTTTTTTCGGAAGCAAACCTTTCTCAAAAATTAATGAATATTTAGTTTCAAAAGGCAAGAAGCCTATCGGTTGGTAGAAGAATTTCCACCTTCTTTATTGATGATAATTCCGATTCTGTATTTTCCACCCAAAGCTTTTGCTCCGGCTTCAGATGTCGGGGCAGGATTTACTTCGACCAATGTGATGGTATGTCGATTAAAAACAGCTGATTTATGGTAGTTTCGTCCAGCATTTTCTGTAGTTGCTAAAGGAATCGTCACAGGTCTTGTATAGGTTCCCATAAATTCGATATTTGCGACGGCTGCTCCCTGCCAGACACAAGTCACGCCTTCCGGACAGCGGCTGTCTTCAGAAATGTTTTTAAAGGTAACATTCATTTGGTATTCGCTCAGAAATTTATTTTCCCCTTCATTGAAATAAATGACTTTTCCCTCAATCTTCTGATTTTTAGATTCTTTCATCGTCACTTTTTCAGGATTTTTTGTGTCTTTTTGTGCATTGCAGTTTGCTAAAAACAATAAAGCAAAACTTGATAGTATAATTTTGTAAAACATAATTTTTTAAATTAAATCAGTTGTCATATCCAAAACCACAACAAATAACATTGCCAACCCGACCACCATGCTAAAGCCGGTTCCGTAGATGAAACCAATGAAAGCGCCTTTTGTAGATTGCAAAGCTTTATTCATGTCTTTACTGTCGTGAAGTAATTCTCCGATAAAAACTCCGGCAAACATTCCTACTAAAAATCCTAAAGGTATCGGGATGAAAATTCCTACAATTGTTCCGATGATCGAGCCTATACTTCCCCAGCGCGTTCCGCCGTATTTTCTATTCGTTTTGGCAGGAATTACATAATTTAAAACTGCCGAAGCCAGCGTAAGAAACACGAATGCCCAAATGTAGATCATCGACATGTCTGAATCTGTACCGTATTTATAAATTAATAATCCGGCAAGACTTAAAACAAGTCCGGGTAAAACGGGTAAAAAAGTTCCGAGTATTCCCAAAACGAGTAAAATAATACTGATAATTGAGATTAAAGCATGATCCATACAAATAGTTTTTAATAAAAAAAGTGACTGCTTAAAGTCACTTTTTCTTTGTATCAATTTTCAAGCCGATTTTTAGAGATTAAGAATTACATACTGTAAAATCACACCGGCGTTTCCGATGTTTCCTGTAGCGTGATTATGGAAACTTGTGTAGTAAATATATCCGCTGTTTGCAGAGCCCGAACAAGGTCCCACTGTTGCACCCAAAGCTACCAAATAAGGAACTGCAGCTGTAGGAACTGAAAGACTGATCTGAATGTTTCCGGGAAGGGTAATACATACGGTGGTAAATGCTGTATTTGGAGCATTCCCGATTGGTGTAGTTGGACCTCCTGTTGCTGCAAAATGATTGGTTCTGATCATTAAGGCTTCGTTTGCCGGAGTCTTCACCAAAACTTCCCAATAAGCAGGATCATAATTGATGATTCTTTGCCATGCTCCCAAATCAAAATCAATAGTAAGAGTGTTAAACCCTAAAGCTGTCGCTAGTCCTGCATTGCTTACTGTTGCCGGAACAATACCTGAAGATCCTGTGTTTGTAGAGCATAATTTTGTATCCGGTACAAATCCTCCTGCTGGTGCACAACCGGTAGTATTATTGGTTCCTCCTACTAAGTAAGCAACATCCCAGTCTGATGCGTAGATACTTCCGCCGTTCGCAACAAATGTAGCTAAGTTGGCATCAATTGCCGGAAAAAGAGATTGATTCACGGTGTAGTTTCTGGATCCGCAATTCAAAAAAATAATGTCATACTGAGCAATGCTGTTGATGTTGGCAAGATCGGTATTCGTAATTTCTGTAGCCATGTATCCTAACGTTTGAATAATATCTTCTATCTTGTCATAAGAACCTTTTACATAAGCTATTTTTGCAACCTGATTCAGTTTGGTCTGGCTTGCGTTCAGATTTACGGTTTCATTATTTTTCACCGTTGCAGAAATCTGTGTACGGAAATTACTACCATCACCAGTCTGAATGTGGATCGTTTGGTCTCCCACAGGAGCTTCTAAAGTGAAATTTCCATCTGCGTCAGAAGTCGTGTAGTAAATTTTATATTTGTCGTCAAAAGTAAAAACTGATGCACCGCCAATAGGTTTGCTTCCGTTTTGAGACATTACCTTGCCGGATAGTTTTCCGGTTTTCAATACAGTTTCCGTAATCTCAGTGGGAGTTTCAGATTCGGAACGGCATGCTCCCAGAGATAATAGAATGATAAAAATTAAAAAAAAGTTAAGTTTTCTCATAATAATAGTTTTGTGGTTTAGACTACTAAATTAATGAATTTATTATTAAATATGTTTTATTTTTGTATTTAATTTATTGAATTTGTAATCATTTGATAAATTAATTATTAAAATCTGTTGTGGTAAAGGTTTTGCTGATTCTAATTTTATTAAATTTGCTATAATGAAAGACGAAATAAAAGATACCAAAAGTTTTTTTCAGGAATTAAGCGAGCAGCTTTACATTTATATATCAAAAATTTCTCCGACCGGGTTTGAGTGGGTTTTTCATATTATTGTAAAAATGGCTCTGCTGATTGGTATTTTTATGGTTTTAGATTTAGTTTTTAAAATCATTATCAATTATGTTTTTCGTTTTTTTCATAACGAAGAAAAATTTCCAGTAATAAATTCAGTTTATCGATCACGAATTACCAATTCTTTTGCACATTTTGTAGCACTGGCGATTATTGGATCTCTACACGAATCAATATTTGTTGGGGCACTTTCTAAAACAACAATTTTCATTCACAGGTCTGTTAATTTAGGATTGGTTCTGATTCTTGCTGGAATGCTGTACCGATCTTTAACCGGTTTTAGAAGTTATTTTACCATAAAACAGGATTATTATAAAGTAATGGCAATCAATGCTATTTCTGAAACCGTGAAAATTCTGGGTATTTTTGTATTTTCAATTGTCAGTATTTGCGTTATTTTCGGGATCAAAGGAACTACAATTGTAGGAAGTCTGGGAGCCATTACCGCAGTATTGGTTTTGGTTTTCAGAGATACTATTTTAGGATTTATCACAGGAATTCACGTTGCGACCTCGAGAAGTTTGAAAGTTGGAGATTGGATTGGAATTCCGAAATACAGCATTGAAGGAAATATTTTAGAAATCAATTTGCTGACGACGAAAATTACCAATTTTGATAAAACGATTTCGTCAATTCCTACGTACGATTTACTGACTACGGAAATCAAAAATCTTCAGGTAATGTCAGAATCTAATACGAGAAGAATCAAAAAATCAATTGTCTTTAATATTACATCCTTCAAATTTTTAAATGATGAGGAAATCGAGAAACTGAAAAAAATCAATCTTATTTCAGATTATTTAAATAAAAAAACTTCAGAAATTAATCAGGAAAAACAATCAATTGAGCACCGTGACAAAACTATCAACGGAAGACAGTTGACGAATATTGGGGTTTTCAGGTATTATGCTCAAAAATATCTTGAAAACGATCCGGAAATTGATAAGGAAAGCCCGATCATGGTTCGTCAGCTTGAAATTACAGCGCAAGGTCTTCCGATGGAAGTCTATTGTTTTGCAAATGATTCGAAATGGGAAAAATTTGAGCAGATTCAGGCAGATATTTTTGATCATCTTTTGGTTGCTTCCAAAGAATTTGATCTTCAAATAATGCAAATCGGATTGCTAAAATAAATTTAAAAATAAATAAGATTCAAGATCAAATATCAGTTTATCATCATTAAATCTGATGTCTGAAGTCTGTTATCTAACATCTATAACAATGACGAAATTAAGCGTAAACATTAATAAAATTGCAACCATCAGAAACGCAAGAGGCGGAGAAACACCGAGCGTAACGGAAGCTGCAGTAAAAATTCAGGAATTTGGTGCCCACGGAATCACCATTCATCCACGGCCAGACGAAAGACATATCACAAGAAAAGACGTCTATGATCTGAAACCTTTGGTGACAACGGAGTATAATATAGAAGGAAATCCGCACAGAGATTTTATTGATATGGTTTTAGAGGTAAAACCTGAACAGGTAACGCTGGTTCCGGATGCTGACGACGTGATCACTTCAAATGCAGGGTGGGATACCAAAAAACACTTTGATTTTTTAAAGGAAATCATTGCGGAATTTAAAAATGCAGGAATCAGAACTTCTGTTTTCCTTGACCCAACGCCTGAGTTGGTAGAATATGCTTTCAAAACAGGTGCAGACAGAATCGAACTTTACACCGAAGCTTACGCTAAAGATTATTTGAAAAACAAAGAACAGGCAATCAAACCTTATTACGATACAGCAGTTGTTGCCAGTGAATTTGGCTTGGGTATCAATGCCGGACATGATTTAAGCTTAGAAAATTTAAAATATTTCGCAGACAATATCCCGAGTTTATTGGAAGTTTCCATCGGTCACGCTTTAGTTTCTGAAGCGTTGTACATGGGAATGGAAAACACAGTTCAGACGTATTTGAAAAGACTGGCAAAATGGTAAATAAGATGTCGGATTTTAGATTACAATAACAGACTTCAATAAGAATGTTATATTGTAATTTGAAATCTGAGATCTGAAATCTAATATCTGAAAAATGGAAATTTTACATTCAAAAATATTCGGCGAAAATCTTTCGTCAACACCGCTTTTAGTATTTCACGGTTTATTTGGAATGCTTGATAATTGGGGAAGTTTCGGAAAAGAATTGGGCGAGTTTTTGCCGGTTCACTTAATTGATTTAAGAAATCACGGAAGAAGTTTTCATTCTGAAGAAATGTCTCACGATGATCTGGCCAATGACATTGCCAATTATATGAACCATTTCGGAATAGAAAAAGCTCATGTTTTAGGACACTCCTTAGGTGGAAAAGCCGTGATGCAGTTTGCATTAAATTATCCTGAAAAAGTTGAAAAATTAATCGTCGTAGATATTGCGCCAAAAGCATATCCGCCACATCACCAGGGGATTATAAAAGCTCTTGAAACCGTAGATTTCGAAACGGTGAAATCCAGAAATGAGGTAGAAGCAGTTCTTACCCAATACATTCCTGAAAAGTCTACGATTCAGTTTTTAGCTAAAAATCTGTATTGGGAAGAAACAGGAGATACCAAAAAGCTTAATTGGAGGTTTAATCTTAAAACGCTTTCAGAAAAATACAATCAGTTTGTTTCAAATGCTGTTAAATTTGGCATTTTTGAAGGTGAAACATTATTTATTGCAGGTGAAAAGTCAAACTACATTTTGCCGCAGGATGCATTTACAATCAAACAGCAATTTCCAAAAGCTCAAATTGTAACCGTGAAAAATGCAGCCCATTGGGTGCAGGCTGATAATCCGGTGGAATTCAGTCAAGTGGTAAGAAATTTTTTAGGTCTAAATTAATTTAAAAAGAATCTTTCAGCAAAATCAAAATCTTTGCGAACTTTGCGTTAAAATTAATTAATTATCTCATACAAATTCTATCAAACAATCACTTAAAATTTGCAAATTTGCAGGAATTTGTAATTCACTAATCAAGCAGGAAATAAATTCATGGTTTTTGTAACAGGAGCAACAGGAATTTTAGGCAGAATCATCGTTTTGGAACTTTTGAAAAGAGGTAAAACGGTTCGTGCCGCAAAAAGACCTGCAAGTGATATTGACGAAGTAAAACGTTCTTACAAGTTTTACACGGAAAATTCGGAAAAATTTTTTAATAAAATTGAATGGGTGAATGTTGATTTTGACGATATCCATTCTCTACAAAACGCTTTGAACGGCGTTACAGAAGTTTATCATTGTGCTGCAAAAGTGAGTTTTCATCCGAAAGATGAGAAAGAAATGTATCATACCAACATCAAAGGAACAGAAAACCTTTTGTTTGCCTGCGAAAATTCAAATGTTCAGAAATTTCTTCATGTAAGCTCAATCGCTGTTCTCGATGGTTTTAATGAAAAAGGAGAACTGGACGAAGAATCAGATTTTAATCCTAAAATTGAACATTCTGCTTATGCGATTTCAAAACATCTTTCCGAAATGGAAGTTTGGAGAGCTTCTGCAGAAGGTTTGAATACCATCATCATCAATCCCGGAATGATTATAGGAACCGGAAATTGGGGTAAAAGCAGTGGCGATATTTTCCCGACTTTTGAAAAGAACAGTTTTACATTTTCAGGCGGATCAAATTATGTGGATGTTCGGGACGTTGCAAAAATTGCCATCGATTTAATGGAAAAAAACAAATTCGGAGAACGGTTTATTTTAATCTCTGAAAACAAAAAATATGCAGAAATCGGGAATCAAATCAGAAGAAAATTAGGTTTGAAAGATGCGGGCATTCTTTCAAAAGGAATTCTTAACACCGGAAGATGGCTCAATGTCTTTTTTGGATGGCTGATTCCGCAACTGAAAATGGCAACCAAAACCAATATCGAATCGGTGACTTCTACAAGTATCATTTCAAACCAAAAAGTAAAAGAAGCTTTAAACTTTGAATTTATTCCGGTGCAGGAAAGTGTAGATTTCCATCTCAATAATTATATTAATGACAAAAAGCTGAACAAATTATAATGAATCTTGCAGAGGCAATTATCAGTAAAAATGCTGAAAAACATCCGTATAAATCAGCTGTTGGTTTTAAAAAGAAAGAAGGATGGAAAGAATTGAGCTGGAAAAAATTCAGCGAAATTATTTTTAAAACGGCAAATGCACTAAAAAATAACGGTGTAGAAGAAAATGATAAAGTCGCGATCTATGCAGATAATTCTGCGGAATGGATGATTTTTGATTTAGCCGCGATGTCGATCGGTGCGATTACAGTTCCAATTTATTCTACCAACAATGCAGAGCAGGCAGAATACATCATCAACGATTCTCAAGCCAAAATTATTTTGGTCGGAAATCAGGCGCAATATGATGCGTGTTTCGAAATTGTACAAAAAGAAAACAGCCTTCAGACCATAATTGTTGCTAAAAAAGCAGTTTGGGTAAAAAAAGAAAACACTTTCTATCTAGAAGATTTTATTGCTAAAACTTCCCTAAAACTAGAGATCGTCAAAAAAGAATTTGACGATTTAGCAACCATTATTTATACTTCAGGAACGACCGGAACGCCAAAAGGTGTCATGTTGACTCACGGAAACTTTATCAAAGCTTTTGATGCTCATTTTGAATATTTTAAGTTTAAAAATTTTGAAGAAGAGCTTTCGTTAACATTTTTACCTTTGACTCACGTTTTCGAAAGATGCTGGAGTTTATTATGTCTTTATGGTGGCGCACGAGTCTATTTTCTTGAAGATCCTAAAGATATTGCCCAGGCATTGGTCGAGGTAAAACCTACGATGATGTGCGCTGTTCCAAGGTTTTTCCAGAAAGTTTATGCCGGAGTTTTAGAAAAAGCTAAAGAAGGATCATCATTCAAGAAAAAAATATTTGATTGGGCTTTAGAAATAGGTAAACAAACTGCTGAGCTGAAAAGAAAAGAGCAGACGGTTCCTTTTGGATTAATGCTAAAACATTCTGTCGCGAATACTCTTGTTTTTAGTAAAGTCAAACAGAAAATGGGCGGAAGACTTTGGTTTATGCCTTGTGGCGGTGCTTCTGTTTCTCCAGATGTGACCCAATTATTTGAGGCAATGGGACTTCATATCACAGTTGGTTATGGTCTTACTGAAACTACTGCAACTTTGACGGCGTTTCCATTTACTCATTTCGAGCATGGAAGTTGCGGAAAACCTTTACCTGGCGTTGAAATTAGAATTGGTGAAAATGACGAAATTCAGGCAAAAGGAAATGGCGTCATGAAAGGCTATTACCAAAAACCTGAAGAGACGGAAAAAGTTTTCACACAGGACGGCTGGTTCAAAACCGGTGATGCCGGAAAATTTGATGATGCCGGAAATCTCTTCATCACAGACCGTATCAAAGATTTAATGAAAACTTCTAACGGAAAATATATTGCTCCACAGCAGATTGAAAATATTCTGACAAATAATAATTACATCAGCCAGATTGTTCTGATAGCCGAAGGAAGACAATTTGTGTCAGCATTGATTGTTCCAAATTTTGAGTTCTTGGAAGATTATGCGAAGAAAAATAATTTTTCGTTCAGTAATCGAGAAGAATTGGTGCAAAAGAAAGAAATAATCGATTTATATAAAGATAAAATAAAAGAATTGCAGCATGAACTTTCAGATTATGAAAAGGTCAAAAAGTTTACATTAATGCCTTCTGAATTTGAAATCGGCAGCGGCGAAATTACTCCGACCTTGAAAGTAAAAAGAGCAGTGGTTCTTAAAAAATACAATGAGATTATTGAAAAAATGTATTAGATTTTGGGCGAACCCTGAAAGGGTCGTAATCAATAGCATTGGGTGAAGCCCAATGTTTACATAAGACAATATTTTATAAAATAAGCCCTGATAGGGCGAAATAATTTAATAAAGCTATGACGACAAGACAAGATTTCTTAGGAAAAGAAACTTTCAATATACAACCTACAACAGTTTCAGAAAGCTGCCCGTCAAATATTGCCTTAATCAAATATTGGGGCAAATACAAAGATCAGATTCCTGCAAACCCGAGTATCAGTTATACTTTAAATCATTGTAAAACCAATACAACGATGGAATTTGTGGCTGATGAATCTTTTTCAGTTCAGACTTTTTTGTCTGGAAACGAAGAAGTGAAATTTGCCGAGAAAATTGAAAAATATTTTAAAAATGTCGAGAAATATCTTCCCTGGATTTTAAAAGGGAAATACATTATCAAAACAGAAAATACATTTCCTCACAGCTCGGGAATCGCGAGTTCGGCTTCGGGTTTTGGAGCAATTGCAAAATGTCTGATGAAATTAGATGAAGCGTTTTCAGGTAAGAATTCTGAAGAAGAATCTTTGCAAAAAGCATCGTTTTTAGCCAGATTAGGAAGCGGAAGCGCGTGCAGAAGCCTTTACAACGGATTGGTTGTCTGGGGTGAAACTGATGAGGTTGAAGGAAGTTCAGATTGGTTTGCGGTAAAATATTCTGACGATGAAATTCATCCAGTTTTCAAAGATTTTAATGACTGGGTTTTACTGATTCATGAAGGCGTAAAAAGTGTTTCTTCGACCGTCGGGCACGGTTTGATGAATACCAATCCTTACGCAGAAAGAAGATTTCAGGAAGCAAGAGAGAATTTTGTTCCGATGAAAGAAATTCTGAAAAATGGTGACATGAATGCTTTCATTAAATTGGTTGAGCACGAGGCTTTAACGCTTCACGCCATGATGATGATAAGTGATCCTGCTTTTATTTTGATGAAAACAGGAACTTTAGAAGTCATCAATAAAATCTGGGATTTCAGGAGAGAAACAGAATTGCCATTATTCTTTACTTTGGATGCCGGAGCGAATGTTCATCTTTTATTTCCAAATGATGGTTCGGAAGAAAAAATAAAAACTTTTATTGAAGAAGAATTGCTGCAGCACGCTCAGAAGAGTGGGGTAGTGAAGGATGTGATGAAATTCTAATATCGATATGAGCGGACTTTAGTCCGCCTTTTTAATGTCGTGAAAAATATTGCTTTAACTAAACGTATCAAACCACCCCGTCAAAAATTCTAACGAATTTTCGCCACCCCTTCAAAGGAGGGGAATTTAAAAAAGTAAGACAAATTAATCCTCAGTTACTACTGCATCACGTTCTCCGTTTTCTTTTTTTCCTTCCTCAATAATTTCTTCAGCTTCAGCGATTTCTTCAGAATCAGCCTGTTCTACACGTTCTTCCTGATCATCATTGTGATGGTCGATAAAAAATTCACAATATACCGGAAGATGGTCTGAACCAAAGTTTTCCAAAGTTTTTAAATCTTTAATGAAAACATCTTCACTGTGGAACATCAGGTCAATCGGAAACCTTAGCAAACGGGATTTTGCGTGAAATGTCGAAACAAAAGCATGACCGACTCTAGGGTCAATCAGGTGACTTGTTTTTCTGAAAAGAATAGATGATTTAGACCAGGCAACATTATTAAAATCTCCCACCACAATCACTGGTTTCGTAATGTCTTTTACACGCTTTGCAACGCTTAACAAATCGCCGTCTCTTTCTTTTGATGTTTCTTCTTCTGTCGGACTTGGAGGCGGTGGATGAACTCCGAAAAACACGAATTCGAAACCATCTTCTGTTTTTAAATGCGCTTCAATACTCGGAATATCATCAGCTACAAAAAAATGTGTTTTTGAATATTCAATTTTCATTTTAGAGTAAAAATGCATTCCATACGTGTTTTCAAGCGTCACTTTATGATGGTATGGATAATCTTTTTCTAAAACCTGTAACGCTTTTTCCCAATCGCCATTGCTTTCCATAGTCAGAAAGATGTCAGGCTTGTTTTTTTGAATCAGATTGATGAATTTATTAAAGTCTGTATTGAACTGATAAACGTTTGCAGAAATGAAGTGATATTTCTTTGAAGATTTCTCTGTTTGCGGATGTTTTTTGATTTTATACAACGGAGTATATTTAATTAAAGTAATTCCGTGATAAATAATCATGGCCAGTAATAACCCTTGAATGTACCAGAAATATTCAGTTTTTTCAATGATAAAACCTAAAACAAAAGTGATGATTGTAAAATAAGTGATTTGAATTTTACCAAAATCGGGAAAGCGAAAAATCCAATGCGGACTCGGGATTTTTGGTAATACAGTTAAAATCAGTAATAAAGCACTTAAAACAAGGTAAGTTTCCCACATATTTCTTAAAATAAACGAATAAAAGTAAGTTATTTTCAGGTAATTTCATACCAGTATTTATTTAAACTTTGTTAATTATGCTGTGATGAATCATATATTTTTTAATTTTAAAGTTTAAAACTGAATCATGAAAAAATTTTTTATCGTTCTATTATTTTTAAGTTCATTTTGTTTCGCCCAAAAAGCGGATGAAGATGCAGTAAAAGAAAGTGTAGAAAAACTTTTTACAGGAATGAAAAATGCTGATACAACAATGATGAAATCTGTGTTCACAGACGATGCAATTCTGCAGACGATTACAAAAAACAATACTGTAAAAACGGATAAAGTTCAAGATTTTGTAAAATCAATTTCAAAGTTATCAAAGAATGATGCTGACGAAAAGATCAGATTTGAAGCCATTCATATTGATGGGAACCTTGCGAGTGTTTTTACACCTTATGAGTTTTATTTAAATGGGAAATTTTCACACTGCGGAGCCAATAGTTTTCAGTTGGTCAAACAAAATGATGCCTGGAAAATTCAATATTTAATTGACACAAGAAGAAAAGAAAATTGCCAAAAATAAATTCAATGAAGATTCATCATATTGCCATTATCTGCTCAGATTACGAAGTTTCAAAAAAATTTTATACCGAAATTTTAGGTTTAAATATTATGCGTGAAGTGTATCGTGAAGAAAGGCAATCTTACAAACTTGATTTGGCCATTGGAGAACATTATGTTATTGAATTATTTTCATTTCCGAATCCTCCACAAAGGCCTTCAAGACCAGAAGCTTGTGGTTTGAGACATTTGGCTTTTTCTGTAGAAGATGTAAATGAAAAGCGGGAAGAATTAATTCAGAAAGGCTTAAACTGTGAAGAAATCCGCATCGATGAGTTTACCGGAAAGGAGTTTTTCTTTACGCAGGATCCTGATCAGCTTCCATTAGAATTTTATGAAAATTAAATTTAGAAAAGACTTTAATCAATCATCATTGATAATCAATGTGCATATCCGGTAATAAAACTGATTACCATAATGATTAAAACAATTGAAGAAATAATCACGTAAGTGTAATCTTTTTCCTTTAAATAACCGATTAAAGCAAAGATAATTCTCATCAAAGGCGTGAAAATCAGCATCAGAATTCCCAATTGAATGATGGCCATACCTTCTCCTTTGCAAAGCGTTTCCCAAAAATGACTCCATACTTTTTCTGAAGACGTTCCCATGTCAAGAAGCTTGTATTTTCGGGGCATTTTAAAGCCTTCCATGAAAAGCTTGACAAAACCAATCAACGAAGTAATAACCGATAAAATAACACCCAGACGAAGGAGATTTCCAACAGAACGGTTCAGGTCTACGTCAGTGAAATGCTTTCTCATGAGAAGTTGCTTCTAATTCCGTTATACATCATATACACTGAAAGAATCGTAATCACAATGGCAAAAAATGTCTTGAGCTTCTTCGTTTTTGAAACCATCAAAGTCTTAGATCCGATGAAACTTCCAACAACAACACCTACCAAAACAGGAGCAACGATGACAGGAATAATTTCACCTCTCTGGAAATAAATCAGTGAACTTGCAACAGCAGTTACGCCAATCATAAAGTTACTTGTCGTGGTAGAAACCTTGAACGGTAACCGCATCATATTATCCATTGCCAAAACCTTCAACGCACCGGAACCAATTCCTAAAAGTCCGGACATGGCACCCGCAAACATCATCATAAAAAATCCGGGAACGGTATTTCTTGCAGAATAGCTTTTCAGAATTCCTTTGTCGGGAAAAGTTCCGTAGAGTTTTAATTTATCTTCCAACGACCCTTTGATCCGGGGTTCCTGATGATCAGGCTTTCCTTTAAGATTTAAAATTACAGTAAGCAGTAGAATACTTGCGAAAATAATTCCGATCGTATTCGGATTCAGCATTCCGGAAACCAAAGCACCAACAATGGCACCGGCAGTAGTGGCAATCTCCAAAAACATCCCGATTCTCATATTGGTAAAGCCTTCTTTTACAAAAGCTACGGCAGCTCCGGAAGAAGTTCCGATTACCGAAATCAGTGAAGCACCGATTGCGTAATGCATCGGAACGCCAAAACCCAGCGTCAACAAAGGGATGATGATAACTCCTCCTCCCAAACCGGTAAGTGAACCTAAAAGACCTGCTGAGATAGCGCCAAGAAAAAGAATAATGATCTCCGACATGCTACAAATATAAAACTATTGCGGTTTTCAGGCAAACATTAACCCAAGATTATTTTTTGCCGTATTTTATTGGATTCTAAAACTCTGTTGAAAGGTTTTTGTTCATTAAAAAATAAATTTCAGTGATTTACCTAATGGATTTTATAAATGCGTTCATACCTAAATTCCTAAAAAAGATAATATGTGAGTCTTAAACTTGGATAATATGTATTTCCGAAATATTTCAACTGATGAACGTAATCTTTATTTTTATAATTCCATGTGTACACATAGTCAGATTCTTTTGTCTGAATTTTTTGAATGGGAATATTTATAGATATTCCTAAGTCATATTGATTTTTTTGCCCGAAATTTAAACCAAATCCTATATTTGAACTGATGGTATAGCTTTTTTCTCCCAGATTGGTGTTGTAAGAATTTTCATAATAAACGGTTTCACTCAATCCATCCTGCGATTCTCCATTTCCTTCGTTGTAACTCATGACGTTATTGTTATAATCTGCACCCACACTTCCTTCGATGTAAATGTAATTTTCATTCAAAGTAAATAACCTTCGGTATCCTACAAACAATGAGATGCAATCATACTTTTGTCCAAAAATTTCTTTATTACTAAATGGAATTTCAGGCTCATTGAGGTTGTACTCGTATTCTATTTTTTTTCTTGTGATTAAAAGATCAGCAAATAATTTATTTTCATCGTCTAAATTTTTCGCCAATTTTGCTCCAAAATAAAATGAGATCGGTTTGTTTGGACTGAACTGACTTTTATCACTGGATAAATTGCTTTTATAAATGTTAATACCCGAACCCACAGTAATTCCCAAAGAATAATCTGATTGGGAATAATATTTTTCCGAAAAAAGGAGCAGCGCTATTACAGCAGTTGTTAAAGAGAGTTTCATGGGTTATTAGAAAAGTTTTTTATCTAACGGAAAAAAATTATTTAAATTTTAAAAATCTAATTATTTTCGAACCCAATCAAATAACCAGCCGAGAGTAATCCAAACATTTTTTACATGGATTTACGATTCGCAGATTGCATCACTGTTAAACTATTGCGGTTTTCAGGCAAACATTAACCCAAGATTATTTTTTGCCGTATTTTTGCAAAAATAAAATTCAAAATGAAGTTATTTTATATCATTCTTGGGGCAACTCCAAAGGGCAGAAATATTGAGCAGCACGATGTGTTTTTTGGCATCGCAGAAAACCTCAAAGATTTGGTTCCCGATATAAAAGATTTCTGGAAAGAAGCCGACGGTAAAATTCATTTAGATTGTTATCAGGAAGTGAAATTTGCTGATGGTTTTGAGGTGAAAATTGTAGAGAAAGGACAGGTTTCAGAAAATCAACTGTATTTTATCAATTTAGGAGGATATAAAAAAGGTTATTTTGAAGAATTTCACGAGCAACATCTGATGGTTGGAACTTCAATGGCTGAGATTGTAAAAAAAGCCAAACAAACTGAATTTTATAAAACGATGGGTTTTGAAGGTGCAGTAAGTCATATCGATGATAAGCATGGAGTTGATATTGATGATATTTTTAACGTGAATGATATTCTTCCGGAAAAAATGAAAGAAAAGTATTCGATTGTTTTAACTAAATCTGAGGAAGAAAATCAGGGAAATCCAATGGGATTAGGGTATTTGAAAATTGATAAGATTAATTAATCTAATTCGAAAATAAAAATAAAAAATGAAAATAGGAATTTTAGGAGGCGGACAGCTCGGCAGAATGTTAATTCAGGAAGCACTGAAGTATGATGATGAATTTTACACTTTAGATCCGGCTTCAGATGCGCCTTGCCACAATATTTCGCATTTTACACAGGGAAGCTTTAATGATTACGAAACGGTTTTAGATTTTGGAAAAGATAAAGATGTTGTTACGATTGAAATAGAACACGTCAACGCAGATGCTTTGGCAGAATTGGAAAATCGAGGAGTAAAAGTGGTTCCGAATGCTCAGATTATTAAAATCATTCAGCAGAAAATTCTACAGAAAGAATTCTATAAAGAACATCATATTCCAAGTCCGGATTTTGAAATTATGGACGGAAGTTCAGACGAGATAAAAATAGCTTTCCCATTTGTACAGAAACTCAATACCGGCGGTTACGACGGAAAAGGGGTACAGATTATCCGTTCTTCTGATGATTTGAGAAATCTATGGACTGAAGATTCTGTTTTGGAAAATCTGGTTGATATTGATAAAGAACTTTCTGTGATTGTTGCCATCAACGAAAACGGAGAGACGAAAACGTTCCCTGTAACCGAAATGGTTGCCGACCCGAAATTAAATTTGCTTGATTTTAATATCTGTCCGGTTTTTTTAAGTGAAGAAATTGAAAATCAAATCGATTCAATTACAGAGAAATTTCTGAAGGCGGTCAATTCTCCGGGATTATTTGCCATTGAATTGTTTTTAGATAAAGAAGGAAAAGTCTGGGTGAACGAAACGGCTCCAAGATTACACAATTCAGGTCACCAAAGTCAGGAAGGAAATGCCAACTCGCAGTTTGAGCAGATGTATCGTGTGGTGAAAAACTTACCTTTAGCAGATACCGATGCCATTATTTACAGTGGAATGCTGAATTTGGTTGGTGCCGAAGGCTTTTCCGGAAAAGTAATTTATGAAGGAATGGAAGAAGTTTTAAAGCTACCTGAAACGTACATTCACCTTTACGGAAAGACAGAAACCAAGCCAGGCAGAAAAATGGGACACATTAATGTTCTGGCAGATTCGAGAGAAGAACTGATGGAGAAATTGGTGGAAGTGAAAGCAATGGTGAGAGTAATTGCTTAAGATTTTAAATATATTGAGAAAGACTGCTTTTGGGCAGTCTTTTATTTGTTTAATTACTGAAAATTTTAGGGAAATCTATCGTCCATTTTTTCTCTTGTGAATTCCAAAGTAAATAAGGGCCATCAAAACTGTCGATATAAACTAACTCATAATTATTACTACTGTCTTTTACGTACGAGGGTGTTGTTCCTAAATCCTTCATAGTAAATCCTAATTTTTCTAAAGTCCTCCAGTCATTATTTGCAGGAAGTTTTACATTGCTTTTCTTGTAACCTTCAATTTTTTCAATCAATTCATTACCCAATTTTATGTCAGATTTTCTGGTTACTTCTATGGGAAGATTCCAATAAACTGTTATTGATAAGATCAAGAGGATGATAATTGAGACGGAGATGATGAGTGCTTTTTTCATAATTTTAAATTTACTTGAATATTCCAAATTTATACAATCATTCATACTTTCTGAACAATTCATAATCATAAGGAATTCTCATCGACAGATCTTTAGCGTCCCAAATATTATTTTCTGAAGCCTGATAAAAATCGTAGGCGTTTTGCATGAAATTTTCTCCGTTGGGAGCTTCCTGCCAGGTTTTTGTGTCACGGTTGTACAACATAATCATACAGCTTACACAACGGAAATTACTTTCTGTATTCTTGTTTTCGTAGCATTTTCCAATTTTGATGTCGAGTTTCTGTTTGATGATAACATCAGTTAATCTTGCCTGTGTAAACCTGATTAATGCAGCTTGTACATCGTTATCTGTTGGTGGATTGTCTGCTTTTTTAAGCTGATCAAAATTTGCATTTTTAATCAGTTTAAGTTCTTCTCTTTTCACCGCCTCAGTCATTCTGGTCGTGTCGTAAGAATAGAAATAATCAGTTGTGGCAACATCGGTAGTATCTGTTGATAAAAAGATTGCAGGGTTTTCTTCTAATATTTTTTGATTTTGTTCATGATTTTCCCAGTCTTCTTTGCTGTAAGTTACATATTGCTGGATTTTATACAGCAATGTTTCATTTTTTTTAACTTCAATAAAATTACTTACAGCCAAAAAAACGATAATGACTAAAAGAAATAGTCCTGAGATTTTTAAAATATTTCGCTTGGGTTTTGAAGACTGATTGAATTCTTTTTTCATGCTGTCTTTATGCTTTGGTAAAAAGGCTTATATGAAATTTTCTTTAAAACTACTTAAAAATCTTCTTAATCACATTCCCGATTTCTATAAAATCATCATGGTTTCCTACAGAACGTCTTTCAATATTCTCCTGCTTAAATTCTGAATAAGGGAAAATCAATAAATAATTGTTGTCGTGAAGTTTTCCGTTTAAAAGTTCAGGAATCATTCTCATCCTCGGAATATAAGACTGCATTCCTCTTTTCGCCATAAAAATAATCAGACCTTCATCTTCTTTTATTCGGGCTGCCGTTTCCTCGCCGTCTTTCCATGTGTTCATGATGATAAATTCAGCTTCGATATTGGCTTTTTTAATGATTTTCTGTAAAATATTGAGAATATTTTCCGGAGCGTAAAATACAATCGTGGCACCCGAATTTCTTGCGATATTCCAGACACGAACGAGCGCGTGAAAAAATCCTGCTTCTTTATGTGCATTTTCAGGAATCATCACCGCATATTTTTTAATGGTAGAAAGCGGCTGGGCAGCGTGATAAACCAAAACATTAACATCATCATTCTGCAGATATCCGTTATACAAATTATGTGCAAACGAAGTTGAAAAACCTTTCTCATCTTCCAATCCGATAATTAAATCTGTAATTTTCTGTTCTTTGATCACGTTGTTGACTCCGTTGATGACATCATTGTCATATCTTTTTAAAGCCTGTAATTTTACATCAGCAGAAGCCGCAATGTCGGTTGCCTGATGCAGCAATTTTTCGGCATTTTTCACGGAAGATTCATTTTTGTCTTCATTAATCACATTTAAAGCGAAAAAATCTTCAGTATTGGAATGGGCTTTAATTAAAATTCCAAGATTCACCATTCTTTCAACAGTGCTCTCATAATTTAAAGCTAAAAGTATATTTTCTTCTTCATGGTTGTTTCCCGTAACGGTATCTTCGTTTTCTTTTGCCGCTATTTTCTGAGCGCTGGCCATGGAGATAAATGAAGAAACTGTACAGGAAATTAAAATCAGTAGAATACTTCCATTGAGAACGTGCTCATTCAGTAATCTCACAGGTTCTCCGGTTTCACTTTCAGAAAGAATAATGTTGTACCCAACCATCACAGTTGCCAATGTTGCCGCCGCCGAAGCAGAGCTCAAACCGAAGACTAAAATACCTTCGTCTTTTGTAAAGCGAAATGTTTTCTGACTGATAACTGCAGAAATATATTTCCCTCCAATTGATGCAATCAACATGATGCCTGCCACTTTTAAGGTTTCGAAGCTGTTGAAAAAAACCTTGAAATCAATCAACATTCCTACGCTTATTAAGAAAAAGGGGATGAAAATTGCATTTCCAACGAATTCGACACGATTCATCAGAGATGAAGTGTGAGGAATCAGTCTGTTTAATGCCAAACCTGCAAAGAATGCTCCGATAATCGCCTCTACACCTGCCAATTCAGCCAATAATGCGGCTAAATAAATCATTACCAGTACAAAAATATACTGCGAAATCTTGTCATCTACTTTTTTGAAAAACCATCTTCCAATCAAAGGAAAAACCATTAGGACAATTAAACCGAAAACGACAAAAGATCCTGTAAGTTTTAACCAAAATACTGTTCCTACGTCACCCTGTACCATACCCACTACAATCGCTAATACAAGCAAAGTCGCCACGTCGGTAATCATTGTACCGCCAACTGTGATATTTACTGCTCTGTTTTTTGCTATTCCCAATTTACTGATCAGCGGATAGGTAATGAGGGTCTGTGACGAAAATAAACTTGCAAAAAGCACTGAAGTCATTACTGAGAAATCTAGTAAATAATAGGAACCGATGTATCCCAATATAAAAGGAAAAATGAAGGCATAGCCGCCATATCCGAGACTTTTCCATTTGTTTTTCTTGAAATCTCCCATATCGATTTCTAATCCGGCGAGAAACATGATGTAGAGCAATCCTGTAGTGCCTGTCACCACGATGCTGCTGTCCCGGGCGAGAACGTTGAAACCGTTTGGACCAATGACTGCGCCTGCGATGATCAGCCCCAGAAGATGCGGAACTTTTATTTTATTCAGTAAAAGCGGTGCTGCCAAAATGATGATCAGAACCAGCAGAAATTTCAGGACGGGGTCTTCAAAGGGGAGACTGAGGTTGTGTATGCTTAAAATCATAAGTGTTTATTTTGAAATACGTGTCAGTTCTACAGAAAACTTCGCCGTGCATTTGTTGTCAACGCTTATGGTGCGTGTCCCTCGAATTTTATTTGTTGAAATTTCATTTAAAAGAATATTCATTTCAACATTTTTTTCTGCGGTAGAATCTGTTTTGTAATTCAGCTTAACTTCATTGTTTTCAAATTTCCCGGAATATACTCTGACCAATTTATTGTTGTTCACAATTTTAGAAAACAATTGAGTAGAATCACTGTCAAATTCCCAGGTATCTATTCGTTGATCACCAATGACATAGTCGCTGCAAGAAGATTCTGTACAGATTACTTTGCCAGACCATTCTCCTAAAATCTCTGCAGGCCATGTTTTCACAGTTTCTACAGAATCTTTTTTGCTGAAAATACTGTCTCTCATTTTGATAAGAGATTGATATTCAGATTCTTTTTTGGCGAATAGTTTTTCTTTTTCTAACAGTGCATTTTCACGGTCAGTGAGCTGCTGATTTTTCTCTTTATCATTACAGCCTTGGAAAATTAAAAATAGAAGCAGAAATATAAGGGGAGATTTTTTTGTCATAATGCACGAATTATTCTAAAAATATAGGCAAAAATTATGACAAAGAAGAATGAATAAAGGTCTTTTAGAAGAAAAATTTCACGTTTTTGTAGAAATGTTGTGTGTGAAATTATTCTTCAACTCTTTTTCTTTTAAAGAATTCCGGATTATAATTGGTAATAAAAACCCCCAGAATAATTAAAATGGCTGCAATAACAAATTTAGCTGAAATTGTTTCATTTAAAATTAACCAACTTAGAAATATGGAAATAATTGTGTTGACATAAGCCAAAATGGAAACCTGCACCGGCGAAACTCTCGTCAATGCATAATGGAATGCAAAAAAAGCAGCAACGGAACCGAAAACTGCCAAATAAAACATTGCTGAAATACTGACTATGCTCCAGTTTTCAAAATTGTAATGCTCTGTAAACAGGAAAGCAAAGCACAGCTGCACGATCCCCGCAAACATAAACTGATAAAAGAGATTTAATGAAATGTTCCGACTCTGTATATTAAGTTTTTTCGTGAAGATTGTTCCCGAAGCCCAACCGCCGATGGCGATGAACAAATATAAAATACCCATTCTGTAATCCGGGTTCGCCATGTCGCTCAAGCCGTCCCAAAAAATAAAAAGTATACCACTGAAACACATCAAAACTCCAAAAAGAGCCCTGAAAGTAAATTTCTGCAAGCCAAATGCTACGCTTCCAAGAAAAACGACAATTGGTGAACACGCACTGATCAGGGAAGTAAGACTGCTCGTTACTTCTTCCTCTGCAACGGTGGTCATTCCGTTTGCGATGATGAGCATTAATGTGGAAAATATTAATTGATATTTTAAGTTTTTCCAGCCAATCCATTTAAATTCTTTTCGATAGAGTAGAATCATCAACATAATAATTCCTGCTAAAAACTGACGAATTCCCGCCACAAACCAAGCCGGGATTGTTTCTACTGCCACACGAATGGATAAAAAAGTGGTTCCCCACACGATAGCAACAGTAAGAATAGCGAAAGTAAGTTTATAATTTTTCAATGGAGTAGAATTGATCTGCAAAGATATTTATTTTAGAACGAAAAAGATGCCAATTTTGATCTGCAAAACCACTGTCAACCGCAAATTTTAGAAGCTAGAAATTAAATTATCATTATCGCAGACTGCCAATTCATCTCATTTATTTGAAGCAAAATTCACTTTTTATCCTTTTTTAAAATCCTTATCTTTGAACCATCTAATAAATTGAAGAAATGGTAGGAATTATCATGGGAAGTCAAAGCGACTTACCAATCATGGAACTGGCAGCGAATTTTTTGAAAAGTTTAGACATTCCTTACGAGCTGACTGTAGTTTCGGCACACAGAACTCCAGAAAGAATGTTTGATTATGCTAAACATGCCAAAAAAAGAGGCTTGAAAGTTATTATTGCGGGGGCCGGCGGTGCTGCCCATCTTCCGGGGATGGTGGCGAGCTGTACAACGTTACCCGTAATCGGAGTTCCTATTTTGTCAAGCAATTCTATTGACGGTTGGGATTCTGTTTTATCTATTCTTCAGATGCCGGGCGGAATTCCTGTGGCAACGGTTGCTTTAAACGGTGCTTTGAATGCCGGAATTTTAGCTGCGAAAATATTAGGAACCGGTGATGAAAGTGTAGCCGAAAAGCTGCAGATCTATCAGGATACCTTGAAAGATAAAGTTTTGGGAACGGTGGATGATATCAAAGCAAAGCATCCGAATTTATATGATTTGTAAAGATTCAGATTTAGAATAAAATAAATGCCTCGTGATTTTGCGAGGCATCTTTGTTTCATACATTAAATTTCTGGCTTATTTTAACAAAACGATAACAATAGCCAAAATCGCAGGCAGTGCCTGAACAAAAAATATTTTTTTTGTCGCTGAAATTGCACCGTAAATTCCGGCAATCGCAACACAACCCAAGAAAAATAAAGCAATATTGGTTTGCCATTTCTCATCTTCAATAAAGAAAGTCCAGATGAGCCCGGCGGCAAGAAAACCATTATACAATCCCTGATTAGCGGCTAAACCTTTCGTGGGTTTGAACATTTCAGGTGGCAAAGCTGCTTTGAAAACTTCTTTACCTTTGGTTTCCCAGGCAAACATTTCCATCCAGAGAATATACAAATGCTCTAAAGCCACAACTGCAATAAGAATTTTAGCAACAATTTCCATGATTCGATTTTTTTATCATTGTAAAACTAAAAAAATAAAGTTAAGTTTGAGTATTCAATTTCAAAAATGGAAACTTTCAAGGCACATTTAGATAAATTTATTACAATTAATGACGAAGAATTTGCTTCAATTCTTTCTTTTTTCAAAATAGAAGAAGTTAAGAAGAAGCATATTTTAATGAATGACGGTGAAATCTGCCACTCAATGTACTTCGTAGTCAAAGGTTGTCTGAGAAAGTTTTTTGTCAATGAAAAAGGAGTAGAACAAACCACAGAATTTGCCATCGAAAACTGGTGGATGACCGATACTTTTGCTTACGAAAGACAAATTAAATCCAACTTTTGCATTCAGTCGGTTGAGAAATCTGTCTTTCTTGCAATTAATCTTCAGACTCAGGAAGAATTGTTGAAAAAACATCCTGTAATGGAACGTTATTTCAGAATGATTTACCAAAGAGCATATGCTGCTTCCGAAAGACGTATCCGTTATCTGTACGAAATGACCAGGGAAGAATTGTATGTGAATTTCAGCACGTTATATCCTTGGTTTATTCAGAGGATCCCACAATATCTAATTGCTTCTTTTTTAGGTTTTACTCCGGAATATCTGAGTGAAATCAGAGCAAAATTACGTTCTTAAACCAGTTTAAGATTTTTGCGGTTTCTATGTCGCAACTTTGTCATGTAATAAAAGGCCAATAGCATGACAGACCAAAAGGTTTTATTTCCGCAATTGTTTTTGAGATTCGCAATCGCAGTGACGATGCTTTCTGCAGTTGCTGACCGATTTGGTTTTTGGGGAGGAAATTCCTCTTGGGGAAACTGGGAGACTTTTGAAAAATACACCAAACAGTTAACTTTTTTCTTTCCTGAAATTCTAAGCGTATTTTCAGCTGACATCGCTACTTTTTTAGAAATCATTTTTTCACTGATGTTGATTTCCGGTTTAAAAACCAAAATCGCAGCATACGGAACAGGGTTTTTATTGCTGGTTTTTGCCTTATCCATGACGATTGCATTAGGAATTAAAGCTCATTTAGACTATTCGGTTTGGGTAGGAAGTGCAGCGGCTTTTTTATTGGCAACACAAAAAGAATATTCATTAACAATAGATACATTAACTAAAAAATCATAGACATTATGAGCGCAAGATTTAACATGGCAACGACACACGCTGCCGCTTACAAAGCAGGAATTGGAATGGAGACTGCCCTTCAAAACAGTTTTTTAACTCCTATTCAGAAAGAATTAATTAAAATCAGAGCTTCTCAGATTAATGCATGTGCATTCTGTTTAGACATGCACACCAAAGATGCTTTGAAATACGGCGAAACTCCACAGAGAATTTTCCTTCTTAATGCATGGAGAGATGCAAAAGAATTGTTCACAGAAGAAGAGCAGGTTATTTTGATGGTTGCAGAAGAAATTACATTAATCAGCCAGAAAGGACTTTCTGAAGAAACGTACCAAAAAGCAAAAGCACTTTTTAATGAAACTCAGATTGCCGATATTATTATGGCTGCCGTTTCGATTAATATGTGGAACAGAATTGCAATTTCAACGCACTTGCCAATAGCAAAGTAATCAAGAATTGGTTTAAACAAAATAGCTTCCCATTATTTGAGAAGCTATTTTTATTTAAATACTTATTGTTGACAATTCAGTTGCAGAACATTAGCATTCAAAGGCTGTTCAATTTTTCGCTCCAGTTTTTTATCATGAACGGTTACATAGATTTCCATCGAACCTGTTCCGACGTGAAGAGAGAGAAGATGACCGCCGTAAGCATCAAATTTCTCATCAGTTGCTACGCCGTGAACATGGATTGACGGATCTTTTTCATTCCATGCAATAGATCCGGTGAGACTTCCCATCTCTACTTTATTAAAAGTTTTGGGATTAAATTTTTTAGCTTGAAAATCGTAAAATCCAAAAGTTACTTCTCTCGCAAAACCGATTCCTGTAAAACTTGCTGAAGGAATGTTTTCAATCTTCGCAAGATCCTCAATCTGTTCCAAAACATCATCGTTTTCACGAAGTACCATCAGGTAACCGGTCGGAGTTTTTGTATATCTGCAGATTTCTTTTTCCTGTGCTGAAAAATTACACATCAGAAATATTGTGAATAGAAAAGTTAAAAGCAGTTTCATGTTTTATTATTTAATTGATGTAATGAAATATCTGCACCAATTTGAATTAAAAGTTTAAGGTTGTTTTTTCAATTCATTCAAAATCGCTTCACCCACAGTTTTTGCAGATTGCGGATTTTGTCCTGTAATCACTCTTTGGTCTGTCACTACATGATTCTGCCAAAGTCCGGATTTTTCAAATTTTGCACCCCGCTCTTTCAGCTGGTTTTCTAAAAGAAAAGGAACAACATTCGTTAGTTTCACTTCAGATTCTTCTTCATTTGTAAAAGCACTGATCTTTTTACCGTCGACCAAATATTTTCCATTTTTCAGTTTAATATTAACCAGACCGGCTGGGCCGTGACAAACCCCGGCAACAATTCCTCCGTTTTCATAGATTGTAGAAGCAATTTTTGGTAATTCTGTATTGTCTGCAAAATCCCACATGGCACCGTGACCGCCTGCGTAAAAAATTGTAGAATAATCTTTAGGTTTTACTTCTGAAGGTTTCAAAGAATGATCGATTTTAGTTTTGTATTCTTTATTTTCCCAAAATTCTTTGTTGACAGGATCTTTTAAATCAAATCCGTCAACGGGCGGAGTTCCTCCTTTTGGACTTACAAAATCGATTTCGTAACCGGCTTTGTGAAGTACTTCCCATGGATGCGAAACTTCACCGAGATAATATCCTGTATCTTCACCAGTGTCACCCTTTTTGTCGTGGCTTGTAACGACGAAAAGAATTTTCTTTTTCATATTTTTAGATTTTTTACTCTGTGCCCCAATAAATCCTATAGCGAATAGGCTTAATAGTAAAAGTGCTGTTTTTTTCATATTTAAATAATTTCCGTTAAATAAATCTGCGGTTTTTCAAGCAACTTTTCATCAATCAAATCTCCAAAAGCTTTTATATATGATTTCTCGTTATGTTGTTTCAAACCTTCTTCGTTTTTCCAGATTTCGTAGAAAATAAACTGGTTTTTATCTTCAATTCCCTGATGAAACGCGTACAGTTCGTTGGCTTCTTCCTTTTGGGTTTCTGTCAACATATTCTGAAGAACTTCCAAAACTTCGGTTCTGTATTCTTCTTTTGCTTTGATGATTGCTGTCAGATAGATTTTCATTAGACTAATTGGGGGTTTAATTCTTTCTCGAAAACGGTTTTTACATGTTCTATGTATAATTTCATGTCACGTTCGATATTTGCATTTTTTTCCACATCATGAAAGTGGAAACTTTCCATTTTTTCCAATGAAACGAAAGCGTTCATTCTGTGAAAACCGAATAAAGGTCCGTTATCAACACTCGTTTCGCTGAAAAATTCTCCGGGAAGAGTGAACGCTGTTTCCGGTGCATTCCAGCTTGTGGTAAGCATGTATTTTCTTCCATCCAACATTCCGCCGGTGCCGTAGTTGATTTTTGGGTTATCAGAAGATCTTCCGTCACTCATGTAAATTCCTTTTGCGTGACCGGCTGTGAAAACTTCGTCAATATATTTTTTGAAACCATTAGGCAATTGAAACCACCAGATAGGCGTGTGATAAATGATAAAGTCTGCCCAAACGAATTTCTCAACCTCTGCATTTTTATCATAACCTTCGCTGATGTTTGAAGTTTTCACTTCTACATTTTCAAATTCTTTCAATGCTTCTAAAGTGTTTGCTGCAATCGTCTGATTATATTTTCCTCCGGAATGTCCGAAATTTTGTCCGCCGTTAATAATTAATACTTTTTTCATTTTAGTAAATGTTTAAATTTTATAGTGCAAAGTTATGTCTGAACTATCTATTATAAAAATAGTATAAATTATAGTTTATTATCATAATAATGATAGGTTGTCACTTTTAAAACAAAAAGCTGCTTCACATGATGTGAAACAGCTTTACCTTGTCTCGTTAAAATTTTAGAAATTATTTCACTTCTTTTGAAGCTCTGATAATGACGTCAGCAACTTCCTGAGGGTGAGAAATAAATACGGCGTGGCTTCCTTTTATTTCTGTGATTTTAGCATTTCCTTTTTTATACATTTTACGCTGAATGCTTGGGAGAATTGCCTCATCCTGCTTAGCTACGATTCCGTATGAGGGTTTTGTTTTCCATGGTGCTTTGGTAACTTTTGCCGCTAATGCTGCTGCTGCAAATCGGCCTTGTGAAGCGTACATGAAATCTGCCTGTGCTTTCGGGATGTCTGCTGCAAATCCTTCATGGAATTTTTTCTTGTCATAATATAATATTCCTTTATCATCAGCAGGTAATATCCCGTTTTTTGGAGATCCTGGCTCTGTCATCGCCCAATCTAATGCAGATTCGCCTTCATCTAACTGAAATGCTGCGAGATAGATCAATGCTGCAACTTTAGGATGGTCGCCGGCTTCTGTAATAACGCTTCCTCCGTAAGAATGCCCGACTAGAATAGCTGGTCCGTCTTGTCTGTCAAGAGCTGTCTTGGTTGCTTCCACGTCATCTTGCAATGAGCTCAATGGATTTTGTACTACAGTCACATTGTAGCCTTTTTTGCTTAAAATGTCGTAAACCCCTCTGTAGCCTGACCCGTCTACAAAAGCACCATGTACTAAAACTACATTTTTAATCATTTTTGTGCTTTGAGCAGAGAATTTTGATAATCCGCTTAGAAGCATTAATGAGACAGATAAAAGAATAACTGATCCTAGCGATTTGAAAGTTGATGTTGTTTTCATTGTTTAATAATTTAAGTTGAATAATAATTTTAGATTGTAAGCTTTGTTTATTTTTTTTGCCAATTTTTGTAATTAATCAATGGTTTAGATTTATTTACATGGCAAAGGTAAGGGAGTTTAAAGCCTTGAAAAATAGTTAAAAGTAGATATTTGTTGTACTTTTTTCCTTTTAAGTAAATGAGGTTCGTGAATTTTTATCTTGTTGAATTAATTAAATAACATTTTTCTTTACATTCTGATCTATTTAATTCTATCATTTTAATAATTATTTTTTAATTTTATATCAGAATATTGATATGAAAATATGGTTAATTTAGAGTGGTACCGAACTTTCAGAGCAATCTATAAAACCGGAACTTTGACAGGAGCGGCAGAATCTTTATTTATTTCGCAGCCTGGGGTAAGTCTGCATTTAGGTTCATTGGAGTCGTATGTTGGGTATAAATTATTTGACAGAACCGGAAGGAAAATGATCCCAACTGAGAGAGGGAAAGTTTTATTTAATGCGGTTTCCGAGGCATTATCTAAGTTGGAAGAGGTAGAGAAAAACTTTCAAAAATCTACCGAGAAAACAACTCCAACCATCAGTGTGGGAATGTGTTTTGAAACTTTTCAGACAACATTAGAGCAATATGTTTCTACGTTAGATTTTAATTTAATTATCGGTTTTGGGGAATATCCTGAAATGCTGGATCAGCTCGATAAAGGAATTTTAGATTTAATCATTACTCCCAAAAAAGGTACTTCGCCGAATATTCTGCACGAAGCTTTTTCTTCCGAACAGATTATTTTAGTCGGTGGCAAAAATGTAGATACAGATAGCTTTAAAGAAGTTTTAAAAACCAAAGATTTTAAGGAAATCGAAAACTGGCTGAAACAGGAAAAATGGTACGGGACAACCGGAGATATGGAGCATCTTTTTCAGTTTTGGCTGCTGAATTTTGGGCATAAGCCGAATTTCAGACCCAACTATATTGTTCCTAACCTTAATTCAATCATCCGCTGTCTGAAAGGAGGAACAGGATTAGCCGTCGTTCCGGACTTTTTATGCAAAAACGAGATTGAAAATGGTGATGTGAAACTGATTTGGGAAGGCGAGAAAAAATTAGAAAATACCTTGTACTTTGGTTGCAGAAAACAAACGATGTATCAGAATGAAATTGATCATATCAAAGGCTTGTTCAAAAAAGTGATGGGTAAAAAAGATCTCTAAATTTGATTACAAACTCATATGAATGATCGGATAGTTTTTGCCGGAACCATCTTTTTCTGATCTTCCGATCTGTTTGAAACCTAATCTTTCGTAAAACCCAATAGCTTGAGGATTTTGTTCATTAACATCTACTTTTGTAAGCATGGTTTTATCTTTCATGAATTGATATAAAGTTTTACCTAAACCTTTTCCACTCATATCATTATGAATCGTATTTCTGACACTATGTGGAATTTTTGTAAAAATAAAATTATTGGTAGAGAAAATATAATTTTTTGAAAGAATTTTATAAAGCCAGGGCAGAGATTGTTAAAAAGAGTATAAAATAAATTTAAATAAAATTTGATAACCGGAGATTTAAAACTTTAAACGAAATTTGTTAAACATTAAATTAAAATCAAGATAATATGCAACAAAAAACATACACAGGGCAACCTGTAATTACATTGAATAATGGAGTAGATATACCTGCTTTAGGCTTCGGAGTCTGGCAAATGGAAGATATGCAGGAATGCGAAAACGCAGTTGTAAAAGCCATTGAAACAGGTTACAGAATGATTGATACAGCTGCAATTTATCAAAATGAAACTGCTGTTGGAAATGCTATAAAAAACTCAGGAACAGACAGAGAAAACTTATTTGTAACTTCAAAATTATGGGTTCAGGACACTACTTATGATAAGACAAAAGATGCTTTTCAGAGGACTCTTGACAGATTGCAGTTGGATTATCTGGATATGTATCTGATCCACTGGCCGTATTCGGATTTTATCGGAGCATGGAAGGCGATGGAAGAATTGTATCATGAAGGGAAAATCAAAGCCATTGGTGTTTGTAATTTTACAGTTGAAAAACTGGAGGAATTAAAAGCAAATTCTACGGTTCTTCCGGTGATCAATCAAATTGAACTGCACCCGATTTTCCAGCAAAAAGAACTGCAGGTTTATGACAGAGAAAATAATATAGTAACTCAGCCTTGGAGTCCGCTTGGAAATGGGAATGCCGATCTTTTAGAAAATCAGGATTTAAAAAATATTGCAGAGAAGTATAGTAAAACGGTTGCTCAGGTCATTCTGAGATGGCATTTGCAGGAAGGTTTCTGTGTGATTCCTAAGTCTGTGACGCTTTCAAGAATCGAAGAGAATTTCAATGTTTTTGATTTTGAGTTATCAGAAGATGAAATGTATGTTGTCCGTTCTTTAGACACCGGAAAAAGATTGTTTTTTGACCCGAAAGATCCGTCTTGGGAAGAAAAAATGCTGAATGCTGTGGCGGATATTTAAAACTGAAATATTCAATTTTAAAATAATAAAAGCTGTATTCATGATGAGTACAGCTTTTATTATATTTATGATAAATTATTTTGTCAAATCCAATCCACCAAAATTACCCGAACTCATCATCATATAAACACCCTGAGTTTTATCTAATAAATCCCAGTAAGCATGAAGTTCTTCTGCGTTGGTAAAGACTTTAAGATTTTCATTTTTAAATTTTTCTTTAATTAAATCAGGAGAAATCGGCTCCATTCTTTTGATCTTTAAAGCGTCCTCAGAATAGAAAACAATGGCTTCATCTAAGCCATCCATTGCATGGTCATATTGTTCTAAAAATATAGGATTCAGACTTGAATAGGTGTGTAATTCAAGAAAGCCGTATTTTTTTTCATTTTTAAACTGTTCACAGAATGCTTTTACCACAGCTTTTACTTTGCTGGGAGCATGAGCGAAGTCTTTATAAAGAATTCCCTTGTCTTCTCTTTCCACTTTTTCAAGACGCTTTGAAGCACCCTTGAAACTCATGATCGCATCGTAAAAATCTTCGTCCATGATACCTAAAGTATGGCAGATGTGTCTTGCTCCTTCAAGATTCAGTAAATTATGTGCACCAAAAACAGATAAAGGAATATCTCCCATTTCGGTTTTTAAATGAACTTTTCCACTAACGATTTCATATTCAGGAGTTTTGTAAGGTATTTTTCTGAAATAATTTTCGGCATTTTCAACCACTTTTAAAACTTCTGTATCTTCTTCATTATACACTAAAACTCCACCCGGAGTGATACTTGCAACGAATTTTCTGAATTGCTCAATATAATCATCAAACGTTTTAAAAACATTGATGTGATCCCATGCAATTCCGCTCATTAAAGCGATATTCGGTTGGTACAATAAAAATTTTGAACGTAAATCGATAGGAGATGACAGATATTCATCACCTTCCAACACCATAAAATCGTTGTCTTTCGTCAGTTTTACCATACAGTCAAAGCCTTCAAGCTGTGCTCCAACCATGTAATCAACATCTTTTTCGTGAAAATTCAGAACGTGAAGAATCATTGATGTGATGGTGGTTTTACCGTGTGAACCAGCAATGACAACACGGGTTTTTGTTTTTGACTGTTCGTATAAAAACTCGGGGTACGAATATATTTTCAGGCCTAATTCTTTTGCTTTTGCCAATTCAGGATTGTCCTGGTGAGCATGCATTCCAAGAATGACGGCATCAATATCTGAAGTAATTTTCTCAGGAAACCAACCCAATTCTTCGGGAAGAATTCCTTTTTTCTCAAGTCTTGATTTTGAAGGTTCAAAAATGGCATCATCTGAGCCTGAAACTTCGTATCCTTTATCTTTTAACGCAATAGCAAGGTTGTGCATGGCGCTTCCGCCGATGGCAATGAAATGGGTTTTCAAATTTATTGAGTGTTTTTTACGTTTTTACTGATGATGTTCTGAAAAGCATTGACAATCTGATCCCAGTTTTTCTGAGACTGAGGCATAATCATGCTTGCATCGGTTTTATTGGCACTGTTTTCACCATTTTTTACATTGATGGAAATAGCAACACGGTCGTATATCTTTTTGTGATCTTCGGCGATATGTCTGAAGTTATTCTGAGTCAAAACCTGATTAAGATTCTGAATTTCTTCATTGGTAAGCTTAAAAGTTGTTTTGATTTTCTTTTCCTGACCTTCAAAAGAATAATGTACCTCATTCCCTTTGATTAAAAGGTTTTCATAGATCGGTGCAAACCCACCGCTTTTTGAATAACTGATATCAAAATCTGAGTAAACTTTCTGGCTGTTACAAGAAAACGTGATCATGATTAAGAATAATATCGCTATTAATTTTTTCATAATGACTTTAAAATTTTTTATGGATTGGGTTGTTCAGACTTCTTTGCTTTAATTTCTTCGTCGTACGTGTGAAGGACATTGAAATCTTCAGTCTGCTCAATGGCAGTCATGATTTTCAGAAGAATCTGTTGTGCGTTTTCTTCGTCGTAATTGATGTCTAAAGGTTTTTTAAATTCCATGGTAGGTTTTACTCCGGTTACTTTTACCCGAAGTCCTTTTTTATCAAACGCTCTTCTGAACCCATTTATTTTAATCGGAATAACAATCGGTCTTTGGTTTTTAATCAGTTTTGCCGTTCCTTTTCTTCCCTGTGCAAATGCTGCGGTTGTTCCCTGCGGGAAAGTGGCTACCCAACCGTTGTCTAGGGCTTTCATGATGTTATCAATTTCACCTAAATCAACCATTCTGTTGATATTTTTACCTTCAGCTCTCCAGGTTCTTTTTACAGTTACTGCGCCGGCGATTTTAAAAATTTTAGGAAGAATTCCCTTATTCATGGTTTCTTCGGCAGCAACGTAATAAAAATCAACTCTTGGATTAAGTAAATAAATAGGATTTTTTATGGTATTTAAATAGCCATTGTTTACCGCACAAAATGCATGATACATTGCGGCAACATCGGCAAAATAGGTCTGGTGATTGGAAACGAAAAGGACATTAGAATCCGGAAGGTCTACTAAATGTTCTGTTCCGGTGATTTTCAGCTTATTAAAACCGTTAAATCTTCTGTAAGAAACAATTCCCAGAATAAAAATGATAAACCTTTTTAAAAAATAAGGAGTGCCGAACGAATCGGTGAATATGTTCTTCTTCGCCATTTTTCAATTAAACATAATATCTGCAAAGTTACATTTTTTTAATCAACTGGCTGAATTCGCTGAGTATCATTGCGGTTGCTCCCCAAATGATATATCCGTTGAAATTAATCACAGGAACTTCTTTTCCTCCTGCGCCTGGCAATGACATTATTTCCGGTGAATCCGGTAGATTTAAAAATGAGGTGATTGGAAATTCAATAACTTCTACCGCCTCACTTTCCTGAAGGATAAATTCAGGATTTCTTTTTGAATAAGAAATATAAGGATAAACATAAAAATTACTCGGCGGAATGTAAATAGGAGACATCTCACGGATGATTCTCACATAAGGTTTTTCTAAACCGATTTCTTCTGACGTTTCACGGATGGCAGTTTCAGCAAAATCTTTGTCAAATTCTTCACGTTTTCCTCCGGGTAAAGATATTTGCCCGCTGTGTCTGTCGCGTTCATTCTCTGTTCTTTGGATGAGCGGGAAAAACCATTCATTATCCCGTAGATAAAGAACAATATTTACCGCAGCAAATTTTGGATTGTTTTTAATGATCTGATCATGGGTGAGAACTTCACGGTATGGCGGCGAGAAAACTCCATGTGCATTGGCGCCACCGAGCTGGGCTTTTTTGATTTTCTGCAATAAATCTTTTCCAAAACTTTCCATATCTCAAAATTACTAATATATCTTATAAAAAGGAATACTTGTTGATGTTAATTAACCATAATTTTTCTTTCAATTTCTCTACCGTATTTTTACGTATAGCATAACTACCTGATACTAATGACTAGCCGAAACTGGAAACGGTTACAATTCAAACTGTATCTGATGATATTGTAAATTTACCCTTTTCTGGTGGTATTTTTCAGGTTGTGATAGCTCTAAATTTGTATCACTAACCAATTAAAAATTTCTTACCATGAAAAAATTAGTAACAGGAGCATTTGTTATTTTATCAGCAAGTTTCGCTTTAGCACAAAACAGTGATAATGATGTAACGCAAACCGGAAACAATAATTCTGCAACGGTTTCACAAACAAGTTTACAGACTTTTGGAAACGAAAATAAGACTGTACAGACAGGTAATAATAATAACGTAAATGTAAGCCAAAGAAGTAATAGTGCTCGTAATAAAGCACAAAGCACACAAGATGGAACATTAAACCAAGCAACAGTATCACAAGGTCAGGGATTTTCTGCCGGAGGAGTTGAGGTTGTTCAGGATCAAACAGGTCTGGCAAACAGAACTACTGCGACACAGCAATTCACTTATGGGTCTAAAATTACTCAAAATCAAGACGGTACTTTTAATACAGCTACTTCTACACAAGGTGGTGGAGATGTAAGATCAAACGTCCTTCAGACTCAAAATGGTAATCTTAACTCGGCTACTGCTTCTCAAAGTCAATTAGGATTTACTCGTCCAACGGGTGTTTATAGCTCTGCGAATGATATCAATCAATCACAAATAGGAAGCTTAAATGGAGCTACTGCTTCTCAGGTTGGGTATTTAAACGATTTGGATCAGGTTCAGGACGGATATTTAAATTCAGTATCTTCTAGCCAAACTGGTGATGGCCACAAGGTTTTACAAGATCAGGATGGTAACTTCAATGTTGCTTCTGCTGTACAAACAGGATCTCGTCAAAAATCAACTCAAAATCAAGACGGAAATCTGAACAACGCTTCATCTACTCAGTCTGGTAATGACAATACTGCACAACAAACTCAAAACGGAAACTTTAACCGTGCTACTTCTTTACAAACAGGAGGTTCTTCTTGGAATACTCAAAACCAAACAGGTAACAGTAACATCGTGTCTGCAAAACAATCCGGAGGAGTTTACAATGGGGCAATGCAAAGCCAAAACAATAGAAACAACAATGCAGATTTAGAACAAATCGGAAATTATAACGAAGCCGGACAGTTCCAAACAGGATTGAGAAACATTGCAGAAGGTGCACAAACCGGTGACCGTAACTCTATGGAATCTGACCAAAATGGTAATGATAACGAAGCTTACGTTACTCAAGTAGATAACTTTAACAGAGCTGAGATCGACCAAATAGGAAACAGAAACTACGCAAGTGCAGACCAAGGTGGAACAGCAAGCAGCATTGCAACTAGAAACACAATTGATATGTTCCAAAGAGGTAATGATAACGAATCTATCGGAGAGCAATCTGGTGGAAACAGCAATCTTTTAGTTACAAACCAATATGGTAACAGTAATATCTCTGAAGGCTACCAAATGGGTAATAGCAACACAGCTACTATCAATCAAGGTTCAGGAGCACTTAATGCAAATAGTAACGAATCATATATTACTCAAAATGGTAATACCAATGCAGTTACTGTAAACCAGATGACTAACGGAAATTATCATATTTCAAACCAGGTTGGTAATGCAAATACTGTTGTAGTTAATCAATAAGTACACAATAGTTTTTTTTACTTAAAATGAATGTATATAGAATTTATTTTCTTAATCAAAACACAAATTAATTTCATTCATATTAATACTGTAAAGGAGAAGCTTCGGCTTCTCCTTTTTTTTGGTTAAAACAATTTTACGTATAAATACGGAATGACATCATCGTAAACCGTGATTTTCTATAAGTAACCGTTTGACGTGTTTCGTAAAGCACTGTATTCAAGTACCTTTAAAAAAAATAAAAATGAAAATCTTCGAGAAAATATTTGTTACCCTGGCGCTTCTCTCAACGATGCTGGCGCAGTCACAGCAAATAGACTGGAATCGTATTAACAGCCAGACTGCAGTTGATCTGATTAATTTACAGAATGCCGACCCATCTTTATCTGCTTCTTCTATTTCACAAGTTGCACAAGTTGGGAATTCGAACACTGCAGATTTAAGTATAAATGCCAAAACGAATATTGTCGTGCAACAATTTGGTGATCAAAACAGTATTTATTTTAATAATGCTTTCTCTTCAAAAGAAGCAAAAACAGCAATCACAACCCAAGGTAACAACAATATGGTTGATATTACAGGAAGTAACAGCGTCTCTGAAGGCATGCATCTGAATGTAAAAGGTGAGAATTTGACGGTCTTTATGCGAAATTATTAAACTTCTGCTATGAAAAATTTCATCTTTATATCGTACAGCTTTCTTTTTGTGTTCTTGTCGATTTTTACATTTGGGCAGGATGACAAAAAGATGGTCGCAAAAATTGAGAAAGATGTCGTAGAAAAGCAGTTGAAAATTAAAGCATTGGTTACCAATAATAGTTCTACCTATCAGGAACTGAATTACCTTTTGATCTCAATTAAAAAAAGTGCCGGCGGAAACCTTTCCAACAATAAACAGAGCGGAAAATTTTCTATCAATCCTAATGAAAGCAAAGCTTTGTCTGAAATGAGCGTCAATCTGGATCAGCGAGATGCCATAAAAGCTTTCCTATATATTCGAGATGAGCAGACACAAAAACTATTGGCAAAAGACAGCCTGGAAATCAATCAGGATTTTTTTAAGAAATCAGTAAGTGTTGTGGAAAAAGAAGAAGCTTTTGAATTGAGCGGACTGACGATTGATGAGACTAAAAGCAAAGTAGGAAAAGACTTTTACGATTTATTTTATATTCAGTACAGTCAAATTCCAGACAAGAGCAATTCTGCGATTACAATTACCGAACTGCCTGCCAGAGGAACAAGCGGACAGATCAATATACAGGTTGATGATAAACTCGTGTATAGCTTTATGACCAATCCCAGTGAAGACTATCTGAGGGAGCAGCTAGATTATACTTTGAGATATATAAAAGACTATAATACCCGGAAGAATCTCATTAAAAACGAATTCATCTACTAAAAACTAACCACCATGAAAACTCTTTTTACAGCAATGATTTTTTTATCAGGATTTTTTCTGGCAAAATCTCAACAGCTGGTATACAAACCGATCAATCCTGCCTTTGGCGGCGATACATTCAATTATCAATGGTTGCTGAGCTCAGCGAGCGCTCAGAATCAGTTTGATGATAAATTAAGCAACAGCCTTACCGGAAACTCAGGTTCTCTGAGTAATTTCACAGACAGCTTAAACCGTCAGGTTTTGAGTGAGTTATCAAGAAAATTATTTCAGGATCAGTTTGGCTCCGGAGGTGTGCAGGCTGGGAACTATATGTTTGGCTCGTTATACCTTCAGATTACCAATACAGCTCAGGGAATGATGATCAGTATTTTGGATACCAATACCGGTGAGCAATCTGAGATTGTGGTTCCGAAATAATTTAAAAAAACTAAAACTAAAAACCTTACCATGAGAATCTATACGAAATTCAGAATCGTATTTGGCTTTGTGCTTTTGTATGTGATGCAAAGTTGCACTTCCATTCTTGGACTTCCCGCAGAGAAAGAAAAATCGATGATGGGAGAAATTACCCCTTACACCACAGAACTTCGCAATTTACCTTTGCCAAAAGAAAAAATCGTCATAGGCGTCTATAAGTTCCGAGATCAGACTGGGCAGTACAAACCTTCGGAAAACGGAAATAACTGGAGTACAGCGGTTCCGCAGGGTACTACAACCATCCTCATCAAAGCATTAGAAGACAGCAGATGGTTTACACCTATTGAAAGAGAAAATATTGCCAATCTTCTTAACGAAAGACAGATCATCAGATCAACCCGTCAGGAATACCTTAAAGATGTAGATAAAAACAGCCAGGCTTTACCACCGTTGTTATACGCAGGAACTCTTTTAGAGGGTGGTGTGATCTCTTACGACAGTAATATTATGACTGGTGGCATTGGAGCAAGATATTTCGGTATTGGTGCTTCTACACAATACAGACAAGACAGAATTACGATTTATCTAAGAGCGGTTTCTACTTTAAATGGTGAAATTCTAAAAACTGTGTATGTTTCGAAAACAATTCTCTCCACAAGCATCAACGGAAGTTTTTTTAAATATGTAGACACAGAAAGACTTTTGGAAGCTGAAGTAGGAGTGACCCAAAATGAACCCATCCAAATGGCGGTTACCGATGCTATCGAAAAAGCGGTGAAATCTTTAATCGTGGAAGGCGTCAGAGATAAAATCTGGGGAAAAGCAGTGGATGTGCCTGCAAAATATCAGCAAATCGTTGATGAGTATAATGCTGAGCAGAAAATCAGCAATAACAGACTTGTAGGGAATAAATATCCAACCAATGATAGACAGAACGTTTCTATTTTCGGACAAATTGAAGCCAATAAAGTAAGAGGCGATTATGTAAATCCTAAAACTACCGTCGGTGGTAAACTAGGTATTAAATATTTTTTTGCAGATAATTTCAACCTCGAAGCCAATGCCAATGTTTTTACAATGGAAAATGAAAATATCCTCTCAAAAACATATGTAGGTACTGAGCTCAACCTTGAATATCTGATTATTCCGAAATTTAAGCTTTCACCTTATGTTTATGCAGGTTTGGGCTCGATGTTTTCTAGCGATAAGACGAGATACAAAGGCCAGTTTGGGGGTGGTCTGGAATATCTGGTTCAGAAAAATTTGGGTTTGAGACTTTCTTCTCAATATGATTTGGGTTTCACTGATGATTGGGACGGCTTTGTGAATGGCCAGAGAAAAGATCAGAATCTGAGATTTGCCCTAGGAATTAATTTTTATATCGGAAAAAAATAAAAACATAAACTATGAAAACGTATATCAAAATATTCTCAATATTGATTTTGCTCTTTTCACTTGCTTCGTGCAGTGAAGATTTGGTAGAGCAAAGTCAAAAGGGTACACTTAAAGGCAAAGTAGTAAAGAAAGGAACAAATGTAGCCATTGCAAATGCGAAAATTTTCACCACGCCAAGTACACAAACGGTATTTAGTGATAAAGATGGGATGTTTGAAATTAAGGATATTCCGAAAGGTAATTATTCTATAAAAGCAGAACTCACGGGTTATGTCGCTAATTTTCAGGCGGTAAATATTCAGAGTGAGAACCAGATCGTTACCGTTGTTTTTGAAATGGATGATGACGAATCTCTCAATTCTCCGCCTGCAGCACCGGTATTATTAAGCCCGATTGACAATGCTGAAAATCAACCATTGACGGTGCAACTTAGTTGGAATGCTACTGATCCTGATAAAACAGACAGTCTTACATATAAACTTACGGTTAAAAATAATATCAATACCAATGTTATTGAAGTGAATGATTTGAAAGTTAAGACTTATACTTTGTCTAATTTACAATTCGGGGTAAGCTATTTTTGGCAGGTTTCCGTTTCAGACGGTATTCATCTGGATGTTTTAAGCCCTGTCTTTAAATTTACAACCAATGCAACTCCTGCAAACCGTTATCACTATGTACGCAAGCAAAATGGAAACTTTGTGATCATGTCCAGCGATAATCAGGGGAATAATTTTCAACTGACGAGTTCAGCAAGCAACAGCTGGAGGCCTAGAAAAAATAATAATGCCGGGCTTGTTGCTTTTTTAAGAAATGATGCGGGCGGAAGTCATATTTTCACCGTCAATCCTGATGGAAGCAATGTTTTTAAAGTTACCCAAATTCCAGTCGCAGGTTTTAATCAGGATGAATTAGATTTTTCCTGGAATACAAGTGGCAGCGCATTTATCTATTCAAATTTTGATAAATTATATAGAATTAATAAAGACGGTACCGGGCAGCAGCTTATCTACACAACTCCTGACGGAAGCCTGATTTCAGAAATCGATTGGAGTTATGACAACACCAAAATTGCAATAAAGACCAATAACTTTAGCGGTTACAATACCAAAATTTTGATCATTGATCTGTTGGGTAATGTGTTACAAAATGTATTTTCAGCTCCAACGGGTGCAACCGGCGGACTCAATTTTTCTGTAGACGGACAAAAATTACTCTACACGCATGATGTTTCAGGATATCAGGACGCCAATTACAGACAGCTAGATTCTCATGTTTTTATTTATAATTTGGTAAACAATTCAATTGTAGATGTTACGGTAGAGAGTGACAGGCCTCTTGGAACAAACGATTTAGATCCAAGATTTTCACCCAATAATTCTCAAATAATATTGATGAATACTTCAAACGACAATATTTCTCAGAAGAATATTGTAATCATTGATTTAAATAATTTAATGATTGATTTTACCCGTGCGGTATTATTTACAAACGGTGAAATGCCGGATTACGAATAGAGGCTTAAGATACATGATGAAAAAAAATCAAAACCTTTATAGGTTTTGATTTTTTTTGTTTAAGTATTTTGTATTAACTAAAGATATTGTTTTCAAGGGCGTATTTTACGACGCCTACAGAATTTTTCACGTTCAATTTCATTAAGATTCTTTTTCTGTGAGTTTCTACAGTATTGATGCTGATAAAAAGTTGCCCGCCGATATCTTTACTGCTATGACCGTCACAAATTAGCTTAAGAATTTCAAGTTCGCGTCTTGTGAGCGGTTCTTTTATATTTGGGGTTTGCTTTTCCTGTTCGTTGCTGATAAAGTTGATCATCATTTTCTTTGCATATTCGCAAACGTAAATTTCGTTTGAGCTCAGAGCATTCACAGATTTTATAAATTCCTCGTAGCTGCTGTTCTTATCAAGATAACTTTTGATGCCTTTGTTAAAAAGTTTTCGGATCACAATGACGTCGTAAGAATTTCCTATCACCATAATTTTGATGTTACCGTTTTGCGATATTACTTTATCAATACAGTTATAAAGGTCACTTAACATCAAAATATTTGAACTGATCATCAAATATTCAGGGGGATTGTCTTTGACGTGACTGTATAAACCTTCTGAAGTATTAAAAATTTCTATGGAACTAAAAATTTTGTTTTGTACAAGGAGTTTAGATAAACCCTCCGTATACAAAAGAGGCTCATCAAAAATGGTTAAATTAGGTTTCATCGATCTTAGTTTACAGTACATAAATGTACGAAAAAAACTATGTATTTTTAGTGTATAAACGTAAATTTTTACTGAATAATGTAATATAAGTGATGTTATTTTATTTTTTTCGCAATTATCTATTTTTAAAATCTAATGAGTGTGAATTATTTTATTTTTTACTTTAAAATGAAGTTGATAACTCCTTTATTAATAGTGCTTAACGGTATTGTTTTGTTGTTTTTTAAATCAGGTAGGGATTTATTTTCCGTATGTTTGATTTGAGGGAAACAGATGTTCCTAATGGATGTTGTATCTAAAGTTTTAAAATGAAATAAGTTATAAAAAAACCTTCAGAAAAATTCTGAAGGCCTTTTGTGTTTTTTAATTAGAATATCCGCTTAATTCTTCTTTTTTCGAATTGTAGATTTTGTATTCTAAATATTTGAAAGAATCCCTTGGGATAATGGTCACCCATTTTTTGTACTTCAAAAACCATTTCATCTGTATGCTTTTGAGCCCTTTGGTAAGGAAAGCTTCAACGAAAGGGTGTACATGCAGGTAAAGTTTTCCTTTATCACCTTTTTGCATGATGGTTCTGATGGTGTCTTCCATTTTCTCAACAATGACAATTGGAGCTACAATTTCTCCGTCTTTGTTGGGGTTTTCTTCTTTAATGTCGATTTGTTTTTCCGGACGGTTTCTCTGTCTGGTGATCTGTATCAGTCCAAATTTACTTGGAGGCAGAATCTTGTGGCGCGCTTTGTCACGGCTCATTTCTGCTTTCAGATGTTCAAACAAATCTCTTCTGTGATCTGGGTTGATCATGTCGATAAAATCGATAACAATAATACCTCCCATATCACGTAGACGTAGCTGTCTTGCTATTTCTGTGGCTGCCATTTTGTTCACGTTAAGGCCGTGTTCTTTGGTAGCAACATTTCCGTTTGTAATATTATTTCCGGAGTTAACGTCGATTACGTGCAATGCTTCCGTGTGTTCTATCACAAGATAAGCACCTTTTGAACTTGGAATATTTACGTGTTTACCAAAGCTTTGTTTAAGCTGTTTTTCAACGTTATAATATTCGAGGAGAGGAATGTGGGAATCATAAAACTGAACAATATTTTTACGTTCAGGAGCAATGACTTCCAGATAATTTTTCATTTCTTCAACCATTTGTTCGTCGTCACAGAAGACGTTTACAAAATCCTGATTGAAATTATCTCTTAAAATAGACGACGCTTTATCATCTTCACTCAATACTTTTGAAGGGACTTTATTTTTCTGAATATTCTTAAAAGTATTTTCCCATTTCTGAATCAGTTGATTCATATCATTGTGAAGATCAGCGACTTTCTTGCCTTCGGCTACGGTTCTGATAATGACTCCAAAACCTTCCGGCTTTATACTGTCGATCAAAGTTCTGAGTCTTATTTTCTCTTCAGAACTACCGATTTTTTTTGAGATAGAAACTTTATTATCAAATGGTATTAAGACCAAAAAACGACCGGTGAGAGAAATCTGGGTAGATATTCTCGGTCCTTTCGTGGAGATCGGTTCTTTTGTAATCTGTAAAATGACAATGTCATCTTTTGCGATTACTTTATCTACATTTCCGTTTTTATCAATTTCGGGTTGTATTTCGAAATTTTTTAAACTTGATGCATTTTGTTTTTTAGAAACCGTGTCTTTTAGAAATTTTTTGTAGGTAAGATACTGTGGTCCAAGATCCTGATAATGCAAAAAAGCGTCTTTGTCGTATCCGATATTTACAAATGCTGCATTAAGGTTGGGAGCCAGTTTTTTTACTTTTCCTATAAATAAATCTCCGACTACGAAGTCGTTTTTGTCTTCTTCCTCATGAAGTTCACATAATCTTCCGTCTTCCAATAAAGCAATTTTTGTAAGCTCATCTTCGTGCGAAATTATAAGTTCTTTCTTCATTTTGATATAAGATATTTTTTTTTAGATTAAAGTTGATTCAGATATTGATTAGTATTTTTCATTTTTAAATTTAATGCTAAATTTTCGAAATTCTGATATTAATTTTTAAGCTGAATTGTTCTGAAATCTTGTGGTAACAAACAAAAAATATAGTTGGTGAATATTAAAAAATATATAAACACCAACTATATTATTATATTACAAAATCTCTAGTTGAGATTATTTTTTCTTATGTCTGTTCGCTCTTCTTCTTTTCTTTCTTTTGTGTGTTGCAACCTTGTGTCTTTTTCTTTTCTTTCCGCTTGGCATAATGTTAATTTTTTTGTGTAACTAGTTAATATTCAATTGTTATTCTTATTTTACTGCAACTTTAGTTTTCACTTTCTCCACAAAAGATTTTGATGGCTTGAAAGCAGGAATATTATGTGCAGGAATCTCTATTGCAGTGTTCTTAGAAATGTTTCTTCCCGTTTTTGCTGCTCTAGTTTTAACGATGAAAGATCCAAAACCTCTTAAGTAAACATTGTCTCCATTATACATAGAAGTCCTGATCTCCTGCATAAAAGCTTCTACAACTTTCTGTGTTTCATTCTTTTCTGTTCCCAATTTATTTGAGATGGTGTTTACCAATTCTGCCTTTGTCATTTCCTTTTTTAATTTTAAATTTTAGGTGTGCAAATTTAGTTAAAAAAATTGAATAGTAACAAATTAGTAACGAAAATATTTCGGTTAAGACGCTGAGAATTTTATATTTAGTACGATATAACTCCACAAAAACACCTTTTACATACTCGAATTATAGTATCCGTTCTCTACACAGAAGCGGATAAGGTGGAGTTTTGTTTTTAAACCAAGCTTTTCTGTAAGTCTGTTAATGTAGGTGTCGATTGTTCTTGTGCTGAGGTTCAGCTGTTCACCTATCTCTTTGTTACTGAAGCCTTCATAGCAAAATTTCATCAGCTGAATTTCGGTAGAAGACAGCTCTTCCTGGCTCTTTTTCTGCCGGTTCATATATTCCTGAACGGCCAAAGGTTGCTGTTTCCAGTTTTCTGAGTACGCTTGGTAATCAAAATCTTGTGAAGTAATCTGCCCTTTGATTAAATCTTTAATTACATTGCTGTTTTTCTGACAATAATAAATGTTTGGAATTTTTTCTAAAATATCGGCCATATCTTCCTGGTAAGTCCCGGAATAAGTGATGATAGGAGTCTCTTCATTATTTTTCCGGATAAATTTGATGGCTTCGAGACCACTGAGTACAGGCATGAAGAGTTCTACAATAAAAACATCTTCCTGTTTTCTGTAGATTCTGTTGATGAGCTCATGACCATTATTACAGTCATTGAGAAGCATATTAAAAGGATTTTCCAAAAGCGTTTTGATCATTATCTTTTTAAAATAAAAATCGCTGTCGGCGATGGAAAACCGAACCGTATTGGTTAATATTTTGCTCATTTTATTTCTATGATTTGGTATAAGTAAAATAAAATTTGATCACTAAAGTATGAAAATCTTTCGGATTGTAAAATTAAACTTAACATTAAAAAATTGTGAATAGTTTGCAGACCTCATATTTAATTTTGTAAATAAATATTTTTTTTATATTTTCACATTCCAAACCAAATCATAACTATGTCTACCACTAGAGATAAAAAATTGAACAAATCTGATGTCAGAGTAGGCATCTGGAAATTTATCTTATCATTCGTTGTCTTATCCTTAATTTCTTTCTGTACCGTATTTTTCTTTTTTAAAAGTTACCACACCCAGCGTGTAGGAATGGAGAAGGAAGTAGAAGAGTACGAAAAATTGCTGGCTCGTTCTAAGGCCATGAAAATTATGGTAGACAGTCTTCAGTATAATATTGCATCGCTGGATATTGCTGCGGTAGAAAATGATATTCCGTTGCGCCGTCAGATTGCTGATGAGATTGATGAAATTAGGAGAGTTATAGGTTCTGATAGTGCTGATAACCTCAGACATTATTCTTCTTTGCTTAATCAAATCAATCCGATGCTGACTCTTAAAACAAAAATTATCGATGCATCAAACAAGAAAGAATTTGCTCGTAATGAGCTGATACGTTGTACAGGAAAAGTTGCTACTGTTAACCGGGAACTCCTGAAAGATCCTACAAGAAACTACTCAGGAGGAAGAAGGAGAAGATAAAACTATTTAAAAGACACCAAATTATGCAAGGACAAATTACACTTTCCAAAAAAGAAAAACGTTTTCAGTTTTTATATCTCATCCTGATGTTGCTGGCCGCTATGATTCTGCTGGGAATTATTTTTCTGAACCGTTTCGAATCTCCTTTTACTTCATCAGATATTGTCGCATTAGACCGACTGGAGGAAAAAGCGAAGTTTGATAACGAACAGAAGAAAATTCAAAAAATAGTTGACAGTACTTTTACGCAGATTTCCCGTATAAAAGAAGAAATTCCTGATGTCATGGTAGATCACGAGATTGAAAGAAACACCGATTATATACGTGGAACCAAAAAAAGATTCAGTACAGATGATAACAGAATAGACGCTTATCCTCAGATTGCAAAGCTTTTCGAAATGTACTACAACGATAAAAAAAGGATAACAACTATTTCATTTGATACCAAAAATTTTGAAAAGAGAACCCAGGAATGCATCGTAGGGTATAAAAATAAAGAGCAACGCCTCTGGGATAACACCATGAGAGCTAAATAAAAACACAGATATTACAACACATCACATCAAATTATCATGAACTATTTTGAAAAAAACAAAAAAAACATCATCATCGGTGTTATCGCAACATTGTTGCTTGCTGCCCTCGTCGCATTGTGGCTTCAGAAAAAAGTAATTCACTCACCAGACGATATCTTGGCAACGGTTTACCCTTCACCGGTTTTGGTAGGCGACAGCCTTTTCTTTGAAGATAAAACACCATTTGCAAAAACCAGAAAATGGAATTTCGGAGACGGATCTACATCAGATAAAAACAAAGGTGTTCATATTTTTAAAAGACCTGGGTTTTATAACGTGGCACTTATTATTGATGATCGGTACACAAAAACATACCCTATTGTTGTTTCCGGGAGACGTGAAGTACAGTCGAGAGATAGCGTGAGGGTACCTACGGTTATTGATGCACAATCACAAGCGATGCAGTTTGAGACCGTTCAGTTTAAGGCAATATCCGATGCTACACAGTTTACCTGGAAGTTTGGAGAAAATACAGGTATCGACTCAAAAGAGAAGCTTGCAACATACTCATACAAAAAACCCGGAAATTACGTAGTAACTCTTTACACAGATGCCGATAAAGAAGTGCCTATTACCCACAGAATTACTATTCTTGCCGAATACAACGATGTAGAAGAGGCTGCTGCCATAGATAATTCTTATGAAGAAAGAGATAACGATTTCAAATATCGTCTTCAGCAAATTGCTAATGGAAATAGTTTCAATACCCATTACAATTACCTTTTGGGTAAATACTTATGCAATAATGAAAATTCTATTGTACAGGTGAATGACAGTAAGATCAACAATTTTTATCTGTATTGTGCAAGCCTTCAGTTTGATAAAAATAAGGTCATTCAGACTGTAAAACTCAGCTATGATGAGGCAGGTTGCGTAACCAAGGCAGACATTAATCAAAGTAAATAAACAAACAGTTATTTTGGAATTTTTTTCTGAAATGATACACCAACTATAAAGAATATTAAGATGAAAAATAAATTTCCTCTCGCGGCATATTATATCGGCTTATCGGTATTACTTACAAGCTGTCAGGTAAAATTGCCGTCCAAAAAAACGCCTGAGCCGAAACAATATGGCCTAATCAACAGTGCTCCTGTTATTGACGGTTTTTCAAAAAAATCCGTTCCATGGATTGCCATCTCAGACAGATCAAGAAATACCGCTTATCTCGATAAAAGTGATGAGAAATCTTATAAAGAAGTCAAGTTTTTAGAGCCTTTGATGGTTCTGAAAAACAGAGACGGCATGGTAAAAGTTGCAGAATATATTCCTGATGCTTTAATGAAAAAAGTTTCTTCAAAATCTGTGAAAACCTACGGCTGGATTCCCGAGTCTGATCTTCTTTTGTGGAGCAGCTCTTTGAAAAGCGAAAAAACAGGATATCCGCTAAGAGTTGCAGTCGTGCCAAATAATCCGGAAGTAATTAAACATTCTGAAAGATATTACAAAAATGATTCTATCATGGTGTTTAATTCTCCAAGTCTGATAGAAGCTGCTGATGTAAAAATACCAAACGGGCAGATGGTGTACGTTTACAAAATGGCAGAAAACAACAAAAGATTTTTGGTAGGTAAAAAACCATCTGTTGATATGGACAGTATTAATACGGGTCTTTACGGTTGGGTGAGTTCTGATGTAATCTCATCTTGGGGAGAACGTTCTGCCGTTAAAATGAAAAACCCTACAGGAATTAAAGAAACCACATTAGGGATTCATGAAGGTTCGCCCGGAGGTACAGATGCAGATAAAAGAGTTGCAATTTTACTTACGGATGTTGACAAAAGAAAACCACTTGAGAACATTTTTCCTGTTAATTTAGCATTGAATGATACCGTTGCAGCAGACACTAGAACAAAGTATTTTACAAATGTGTTAGATTACAGCAAAAATTACGCATCCAATGTTTTAGGAGATAAAATTTACTTCGATCGCTACAAGGAAATTATCGAAAAGAATAGAAAAGTCAATATTGTTTTTGTGTTAGACATAAGTGCAGCTAACGCACCTTATACACCCATTGTAAAATCATTATTGGAAGATCTCCAGTTGAGATTTGAGAAGCCGTCTTACTTTAATTCAATTAAATATGGGGTTGTACTTTACAAAAACAATCCGTGTGGCGAGAATGTAGCTCCGTCACCATTAAGCAAAGATTACAGTAAAATTACGGCATTTATTGATGATAAAATCAACGAGATGAATTGCCAAAGTACTGGTGGTAATCAGCCTTTAAATGAAGGTTTAATCGCTGCCGGAAATTTACTTTCTGAAGTTCCTGACGAAACCAATATTGTCGTCACTATCGGTACTTCTGCCAATAAAAGCGGGAATATGTATGGCGTTATCAATTCATTGACTCAGGCGCAGGCAAAAGTGATTATGTTCCAGACGAACTCCCGTTCTTCAGATACGTACAATGATTTTGTTTTGATGGCTGAAAATATTGTTACCAACACAGCTAAAAATGTAGCTGAATTGAAAAAGCAGAAAATTATTGATCAGAATGATGTTTTAATTAAAAATAATTTTAGCCTGATTGAAAGTGATGCGGGTTTCTATTCACTGGACTTCCCCAAACAAAGTATGTCTCCCGGATTTGTAATTTTTCCTAAAAAAGGTGATATTGCCCCTCCTGGATTTTTGAAAAAAGCGGTTGACAGCCTGATTGCTCAGGTTACTTTTGATAATACCAAGATAGATAGTTCTCTTAACGAGAGATTTCAAACATCAGTAGGAGCTGGCCGAACAGAGGTTGATTTCAAATATAAATATTTATATCCGGGACTTCCCAGTCCTGTACCTGCAGGAATTGCCGCACAATTAATCAATTACGGAAACCCATTTTTGCAGTCAGGGTATATTCCTAGAGAATTACTTGATTTCAAGTCAGGAATGGAGAAGGGTATCCTGATTTCTGAGGCTGAATATGATCAGCTTAAAGCATTTTACTCGGAGGTGTTTGAAAAGACGGGTGCTGGAAAACCTGATTTTAAACAAACAAGAGCTTTGAGAGAATATATCAAGCTTTTGAAGAAATATAATCCTACCTTGAAATTCTTAGATAAAGGTGAGTTGTATGAGCGGCCCATGTCTTATGCAGTGGGAATCAGTACAGGTTTTGACAATTCTGAAGCAGAACTAATGTCGAAATTTAAATTGAAAGGCTGGAAAAAATCAAAAATTGTCACAAATGATCAGGCTCAGAATTATTTTAAATATTACAGAGTGTTAGCAGAAAGAATGCTTACCCACAGAAAAAATAAAGCTGTAAAAATAGAACAGAACGGGCAGGAATTTTACTGGTTAAACGAGTATTTCATGCCGACTACTTTACCTGTGGAAGAGCCGGAAAATACTCAACATTAATTACTTATCACCTAAAGAAAGCGGAAAATTTAATTTCCGCTTTCTTTTATTTTAAATAACTTTTTGTTACCTTTGATTACCAAATATCACAAAATATGTCAGAGCAATCATCATCTCATGACGGCAAACACTTTGTCGTACAGAAAGGGAAGTGTCAGTGCAATCAAGGTGATCAGTTCCCACAGCATAAAGTTAGCGCACATCAAAAACATTATTGGAATGATGCTGCGGGCAGCGCAGATTATCTTGCCGTTACAGAAGATGATCTTCAATTCAACCCTCCAGGTCCAAGTTTCGGAAAATGCAAGCTAAAGCCAAGCTCAAGCGGATATCTTCCCTGCTCTTATGCTCCAGCCGGAAAATGGCAAAAAACCTATGATAAAGTCATGATTATGGGTAAAAAAGCGGTGACAGAAGTTTCAGAGCTTCAATGTACCATAGGCGGAAAAATCACCATTAAAGATCATGGTCAGCGAGGTGAGATCAGCAAGCAGAATGTAAAAAATGCCAATGCCAAAACGGTACGACACATGAGTCCTCTTGTGGATATGAATGACTTCAAAGAAACAGTTTTTGAAAACGAACTGGACGCTTATTAATCTCAAAAATTTATGCGATGTCAAAAAGAGGAGTTTCAAAAATATCAGGCAATTCTTCCCCAAAAGTAGGAGAAGCCACAACATACACTATCACTGATTGGTATCCGGCGACACCGCAAACACAGCGAAATCCAGCAAGTGTAACCTGGGAGTTATTCAAAAAACGCAGCAACGGAAGTTTTACGACAACCAATATCAAGAAAACCGGTTCAGGAACATTTACCTTTGGTGAGGTCGCTCAACGAAATACGTACCGTCTGGAAGCTTATCTTTATGAGCCGGAAGGATCCGGACCTACATGTATTGAGATTAATCCTCAACCTGTTGCTATTCCGAGAATTAATAAAGTTGAGCTTCAATATGTCGATGATTCGCCTGGAACAGTATTCAGTTATACGGAAAGGATGCGTGCCAGAGCACAATGTGTGAATCTCGCAGGAAAAAAACTGAAATTTTCTCTTTGGGAAGATGATGCGGCAGGTGATGGTCATAATGCCAATAATCTTTTAATTGAAACTAAAGAAGCAACTGTTGATTCTAGTGGAGTTGCTGTCGCAGAATTTATGTTAACCCGGGCATTGATGCAAAAAGCAATGCAGGGAGAAACAGATCCTAAGCAATTGGAGTTTTATGTAACAGTAGAATATTTTTCAAACAGGAAACATGCTACAGATAATGTGAATGTCAACAATCCGTTGCCTGTTCCAACGACAAGACCTCAGCAAAGACCACAACAACCGACGGCGAATCCCGCTCCGGCTCAACCAGCACAAGCTCCCGCAAATAATGTTCCGCCAAGAGCTGCAAATTCACCTGCAGCCGAAAAACCTCAGTCTCAAAAAGAAGAAAAAGGAATTATCAATACCGTAACTGACTGGTGGAATAATCTTGAACTTTGGGATTGGGGAGAGTCCTCCGGAACCATCGAACCAACACAGCCTCCAACTCAGCAGCCTGCGGGTGGAAGAACCGTAAGCTTAGTTGAAGGGAGTTCAGTTAAAATACAAAATTGTGGAGAAAAATATTGTATAAAAAAAGGTGATAAAAATGAATTGATCAGAGAAATTAATATACGCTTAGCAGGATTTGGCGGGAATGTGCCTACCGACGAATTTACAGATAGAACTGAGAACATGATCAAACAATTCCAAAAAGATTATATGAAAGTACCTGAAAATGGTAAAGTCTGTGGAAATTTTTTGAGAGCTATTGATGAATTTCAGAACAAATTTACTGTTGATTTCAATGAAGCAAAATGCAAATGCGGAAAATGTACTGGTTATGGAGATGGAAGTAATAAAGGAAAATATTTAAAAGGAAATATAGAAGCCTATCATAAATATGAATATCCCGGAATTCATAGATCCCTATTATCATCTCTTAGAAGTGTGAAATTTTATCTTTCAAAAGAAGGAAGATATAGTTTTAATAAAATAAGTTCAGGATATAGATGTAGATTTCATGCTGAATATTTGAAGAAGCCCACCACTAATCATATGGGGAAAGCACTAGACTTGCATTTCAATGATAAAAATGGCAGGACAAGAGAGGTTTCTGATATGGAAGTTATAAGAAAAGATATTTTTAATAGATATCTTGGAGCAAAATGGGATTGGAAAGAAAAAGATATTTTTAATTTAGAATCTACCAGAGTTGGAGCAACCACATGGGTGCATTATGATGTAAGAGAATTTGATTCTGTTTATTTAGAGAATAATTTTTTTGTTAAAGATATTAATTCTCTGAATGGTAAAAGTATGGTTGCTTTAGCTTTAGAATTAGGATTTACCAATACCTGTAGTTGTATGGGGGGAGGAGGCGCTAAAGCTAAAGAGAAGGATACAACAACAAAAGACAATAAATATAAATGGTCACATAGTGAGTTTGGAAATTTAATTGCTATGAAAGAATCAAATGATAATTACAATATATGTAATCAAACCAAAGGAGGGCTAAAAGTAATATATAATGTAAAAGTTACTGAGCTAACAATAAAAGAAATTCAAAAAAAGCAAAAGGATAGAGATGTTTTTGCTGTGGGTAGATATCAATTAATCCCAAATACATTAAATAGTGCTGTTACAAGTTTAGGCCTTGATATAAATCAAAAATTAGATGAAGAGATGCAAGATAAGATTTTTGATGAATATCTTATTAAAGTTAAAAGGCCTAAAATAATTGCATATCTTGAGGGCAGTGGAAGTGTCGAAGATGCTATGTATTCTGCTGCGCAAGAATGGGCAAGTATTGGTGTTGAAAAAGGAAAGCCCATCAGTGATAAAGTGGTGAAAAATAAGAAGGGTAAAGTGATCTCAAGAATCAAACGATATGCAAAAGGTGGTGAATCATATTATGCAGGAGATGGACTCAATAAGGCTCATATAACGCCAGAACAAATTAAAAATGCTTTAACAAATTCTAAAGATGCAAACAAGTAAAAAAATCATCATTTCAATTTTATTTTTTTTTATAATTGGATGTAAGAAGAATAATGCTTCAGAAATAACAAACATAGACACCAAAGACTCTGTAAAGAGCCAAAACTCTATTAAAATAAGTGAAAATTCTGAAAAAGTAAATAATTCTTTTGTAATCAGTTGTGGTTCTGGTTGTGCAATGACCTATAATGTTAAAAATATAACAGATTTAGAGAATGTAAAAGAAGTGAAATTTGAAATAGAGACTTATATTGATAATGTACTTTCGGAAACCAATAATGAAACCTACCTTTTTTACTACAATCAATCTAATCAAATTGAAAAAATACAGCTTAAGGGACAAAACGAAAATATCTTGGAAAACTTATTACCAGATGCTGTTGAATCTTTCAAAAATTTCGCTAGTAACTTAGTTAACAATACTAAAATAAATACTGTTCAAGATTCTAAAAGCACTAATAATAACGAAAAATTACCTTATAATAAGACAATCAATTTAAAAACAGTAAAATATAATATTTTGAACTCTGGATATTTTAAAGGGATCGCAAAATTTATTTGTGACTCAAATAATCCCAGATATTTACCTCTTCCGCAAAAAGATGATATTGAGGTAATTCTTGTTCCTCAAGATTGTGGTGATTTTCCATATCGTTTTTATTTGTTGACCATAAAAAACAAGACCGTTGTTGGAAATCTATATGTAGAAGGAGAATGGCATGAACCAGATGATGAAGAAAATACAGAGACATCATCATTTTCAATTGATGAAAATTACAATATTAGAGTAGAAACAAAATTTTTGCATTCTTTTAAATCCGATATTTATAAAATTTCAGATGATGGTAAAATAGTAAAGGGGTAAAAACATATAATATCAATATATATCAATAAAAAGGATTTATTTGTAAGAATTGTTGGCTTAACGATATTTCAGGTTGAGGAATTAATAAAGAGAATTGGCGTGTTCACATTGAAGCGTGTGTAAACGGAGCAGGTTTAGTGACTTTCTTTGGAAAAGATAGATTACAGCCAGAAGATTATATGAAAACAAAATTTGATGAAACCACCAAAGGGAACCCAATATGAAGATAAATTTTTATTATTAAGTCTATCAATTATATTTAATATCACTAGCTGTAACGGCCAAGATAAAAAAGATGCGAAATTGCCCTCTGAAAAGGTAGCTCAATCCTCTATTACAGATAATTTTTCTAAATCTGAAAATTTATATTTTGATCCTGAGCAAAAACACATTTTTTCAACATCATTAAATAAAAATTTAGGAAAGTTTACAGTTTATTATCTCCCTATTTCAAAAGAAGATATTAATTATTATGAAAATTTTGAAGACCAAAACAATATTACTCCTTTATATGATGAGGCAAATTTTTTAAGCTATTTTCGATAATTGATTCTAAAAAGATTAATGAAATTCTCAAAGTAAAAATAAAATCTGAAAACAATTTTAAATTAGTGGGTACTTACATTCCTAAGAAATATATTACTATAGAGAATCGAGATGAATATAATATTGACTTTCCTTATTCACAGAAATATTATAAAAAAGATAATGGTAAATGGATATATCTTTTTGAAAAAAAGTAACAAAACAAGAAGATGATTCAACCTTTAATTCTAAAAATTATATTAACAGTCTCGTCTCAAACAAAAAAGATATAAAAAACTCAAAAACTCAATATCAAATTGATGGAAGATGGATGGTAAACTGTGAAAATGGAGTTGGTAGTCTAATGATAGAAGGAAAAAATGCTTCATTGATACTTCTGTATAATCAAGGTTATATTGATATGACTGAGCTTAAGAGGTTCGATTTTGAGAATGGTATTTCGTATAAACTAAAAGAAATACCTGAAGATATAGGAAATATCGGTTGAAATTTAAATTGGAAAGAATATATAAATGATGAACCGATTGCTTATATTAAAATGATGGATGATAAAACATATCATTTTTACTGGTATGGGTTTTATAATATAAAAACAAAAAAAAGAGAGTTCAAAGAAAATAGTTTTCAACAGGAAACTAATAATAAAGAAATTATTATTAAAAAATGCACGAAATAATTTTTATAAAAATCAATCAAGCAAAATGAATGATGTCTCGAAAACAATTAGTAAAGCATTACCCAAAAAAGATACAATTTATTCTACTTTATCAACACCTGAAATTAAATATTCTATAAAAAAAATCTAATCACAATCAATTTTACTTTTAAACTAGAATTTAGGAACTGAAAATTTATTTTAGATTACATCAATGAAGAAAATATTATTATATACAACATTTTTTTTATTACTTTTCTTTTCTTGTAAAAAAATGACCGTTGACAAACCTACAGAAAATAAAACTTATGCATCTTCTGTATCAATTAATGAAAATGATAATTCCGCATACAAAGAAGTTTTTGATGTAAAGAAAAGTTCAGAACCATGAAAATAATAATGAAAATAAATTGGATTTTTTTAATATTAATCCTAATTAATTGTAAAGAGCAAAATACAAAAGAAATATCTCCTGCGAAAATTACCTCCAATAATGCAATCACTAAAGTAGAAAGTAAAGATGAAATGTATGTTGGAAAAGAATTTTATTCAGGCGATGAGCTCAACACCTATACTTTTCTCAAGTCAGATAAAATACATGAAAATGATAGTTTGACCTATTCTATTTATAAAAAAAATAATGAAGAAAGCTATTTGTTCAGTATAGAAAAATTGGTTTCAAATGAGGATCAGGAACTATACAAGATAGTTGATGTATTTAAATTTAATGATTATAATTCCGCAAATAATAAAATCGAAATAAAAGATCAGAAAGATGGATATTCAGTCTTATTTTTAGATAAAGATAAAGTTTTAAAAAAATGGAACTTCAAATTAAATAATAGAGTAATAAGTAAAAGTTGGAATGGCGAATATGAATGCAGTTTTCTTCGAATTAAAGAAGAATCTGCTGATCCACGTGCATACGCAATGATTAATGTCGCTATTGAAAATCATAGTGCCACTTTTAAATTGGATAGTTATAAAGAAATTTTAGATAAAAAATTACTTATCCGGGATAGTAATCTAAGTAAAATCATTTTACGTGAAAAAGATAACGTCAATTCAAAATTTACAATTACAAGAGAAAATAATGACTTTTTACTTACCAGTGACTTACTTAATAAAATCACTGGGGAAATTACGACCTACAAGCTAAAGAAGAATTTGTAGTGTAAATTTTGATGGATATGACTTTAAAATTTTAATTTAAAAAAATAAGATGATATAAATCTATGACGCTTCATTTCATCCGGCCGGGCGAGACTCTCCAAAGCATTGCCGAGCAAATCAATCTCGAAAATCCTTTATACATCAAAGAATTTCACAACCAGCATTGTGCGAGAGAAGATTATATTGTTGAGAATTTAGTGGCAGGGAAGAAATTGTTTCTGCCAGATTATTTGGCAATTCAAAAGTACAATTCCAGGAATGATGCACCTTTCAAAAGCCCTGAAAGAAATCCTAAAATTAATTTCCATCCGGAAAATTTAAATATTCAATATAAAGTCAGCATTACAGAATCATCTTTTGTTGATCATAGAAAAACTAAAAGTTCATTTTCATATCAAATTTCTTTAAAATGGATAAAAAACCAACTCAATCATCATATTTTTCATCTTTCTAAAAATAATTTTTCAATTCAAAATCAGACGAAAATTGGCGATATGGCGATTGTCTGTTTTCAATCTATTGATCCAATTGAGATTCAAACCGATTCAAAAGGTGAAATTATTTCAATTAACCTTTTAAAGGAAACAATTGAAAATTTCCCTGAAATAAAAGCAAATTTGCTCGATCGATTTCCTGATCAATATGCAAAAATTTACATCGAAGAACTTGAATATGCTGTTCTTAATCAGGAATTATTTCAGAAAAAAATGAAACAAGATTGGTTGATCAAAACCTATTTTGCACCAATCAGGAACGGTTTCAAAAACGGAAAATCTTATTTTCAGATCATTCTGGAAAATGAATTATTAGATATTAATCAGACTGCAGAGATTTCGGAAAATAAAGATGAAATCATCCTCAATCAAGATTCAGCAAAAGTTGATTTCAAAGGAAAATATATTCTCTCAAAAGTCGAAGGTCTGATAAAGTCTTTAGAAATCAATCATTCATATATAGACTTCGGTGTTGTGTATTCGACTGATTTTAAGATAGATAAATTGGAATAACTGTGATTTTAAATAAAGACCTATCGTAGTTCTACTACATCAAATCGTAGAACTACTACAAATTTTGAAATAATGATTTAAAAGTTTAAAAAATATTTTTTGTGTAATTATCTTTGGGTATACAAAAAATCATTACACGAAATATTAACGATTAAAATTTACAAATCATGGCAACAAATTCAAGAGGAATCTTAAAATTCAACGGCAGCGAAGGTCAGAAATTATTAAAGCTGAACTACAGCGTTTCAAGATCTACAGACGTATCGGGTAGAGTGGCATCAGACCCTTCAAACGCATTGATCAAATTAACAATCGAGGCAACAGAAAAATCTGATATTCTGGAGTCATTGTTAAACGGAAAATACAAACCTACTTCAGGCGAAATCACTTTTAACAAGTCTCACGAAGAAGGAACTTTGATTACTTTAAACTGGGAAAACGGTTACGTAATCCAACACGAAGTAGACTTCGATGCAGTAGACGAAAACTCAATGCTGATCAGCTTTGTAGTAAGTGCTGAGAAAATCAACTACGGAAACGCAGCTTACGAAGGTCTTTGGCCAACAAGCTAAAATCCCTCGGTTTATTTTAAGTATTATGGTATACAAAAGACTGTCCGCAAGACGGTCTTTTTCGTCTGCAATATTTCATTTGGGCAGCAGTGAACTTTGTTCGTAAACTTCGAAAAAACCTACGCTTTTCCTCATTTATCCTTGTTCCAAGATCGCCGCCGCTTCTTGCGATTGATTGTTACTCCCGCTCTGTCACTCTGAGCTTGTCGAAGAGTCCGTTCATGCCTGGCTGCAATCTTGTATGTTTAGAAAATGGATCTTAAAAGAACTCTTTTGCAGAATATACAGATTTCCAAATGTTTAAGAAAAGTTAAAGTCAAAAATTTAATACTTAAAATCTTCAGGAATAAATAAAATTTAATAACTTTAAACCACCACACAATCACAACAATATGAATACCTCAGAAAAAACCAGAGGTTCTTCTTTCCGTCCGTCACAAAACGCAGAAGGAATCTCAGACAGTCATCATACCGGCATCAACCGTTTGGTTAAATTATCTTTGGTTATTGAAGGTAAAGTGATCAAATATTACAAGCACTTCAAGCTTACCCAAAGTGCACAGAAGCACCACGAATTTACGCTGACTTTAGCTC
>Ga0308164_10000506_pt1 | contig 64349 bp, 58 predicted proteins | sample PhyTR2_FD_201031 | JGI IMG/M metagenome (GOLD analysis project Ga0308164, IMG submission 201031) | Phyllosphere microbial communities from UC Gill Tract Community Farm, Albany, California, United States - DLSLT.R2 | ecosystem: Host-associated > Plants > Phyllosphere > Unclassified | place: USA... | reverse complement strand
CCAAAGAAATTGCTTCGGGATCGGGTAGCCATACAAGAATCGGGCCTTTGCTTCGCTCGGCCTTGGGAATATGCCACCGAACACCCATATCCCGACGACTTGAGCATGCCTGATATACCCGCACCGCTCCCGACAGGCCAATAGTCCAGACTAGGCACGAACCACCGCACCGCCGCCGCACAACGAGCACCACGCCTGTTCAGCCGCACCGCCCACCGATCGCGGCCAATAATTACAGGTCATTATCGAGCGCACCGCCCATTGATCACAGTAGCCTGCGGATAATCACGGTTCTGCATTATCCCTGAAGGCCAGAGCGATTAAATCGACGCAGTCTGGACTATTGGCCTGTCGGGAGCGGTGCGGTGACATGAGGCATGCTCAAGTCGTCGGGATATGGGTGTATTGATGACATATTCCCCAGGCCGAGCGAAGCAAAGGCCCGATTCTTGTATGGCTACCCGATCCCGAAGCAATTTCTTTGGTGACTTTCTTTTTTGCGAAAAGAAAGTTACCGCCACCGGCGTAGGGTCTCACCCCGAAGGGGACCAAAAGAAGCCCCAAGCCGAAGGCAGTAAAAATCTCTAAAAAACCAAGGAATTAATATAATCCAAACACCCAGGCAGATTAAAAATATGTCGTCGCAACCCGCAAAAGTTTAAACATCAGAAGCCAGGTGCAAAGTCTTGCCCCCCACCGAGTGAGCAATCCCTTCGTCATGGGTGACAAGCACCAACGCAGCCCCACTCTCATCCAGCCCGTCGAGCAACTCGACAACCCCCCTCTGCTGAGTCAGCGGATCCAACCGCGAAGTCGGCTCGTCGGCAAACAAAAGAGCCGGCCGGGTCATCAGCACCCGCGCCAGGGCAATACGCTGCAACTCCCCCCCCGACACCTCCGCCGGCCGCCGCGCCAGCAACCCCGGATCCAACCCGAGCCGACCGAGCCGGTCCTCCACTCCCCCCCATGAAAAAGCATGCCGCCGCGCCAGATCCCGCAAGGAAGTCCCCAGGCTGACCCGCGGCGCGAAAGACCCCGCCGGGTCCTGATAGAGCTTCTGGAAGGCCGTCGGCGCCAGCCCGTCCGCGCGCCTCAGCGTCCCGGTGTCGGCCGGCGTCAGGCCGATCAGCACATTGCCCAGCGTGCTCTTGCCGGCACCGCTCGAACCCTGCACCGCCAGCCGCTCGCCGGCATGAATCCGCAGGTCGAGCCCGCTGAACAGCAGTCGCTCGCCATACACCTTGCCCAGGCCGGCCGCCTCCAGCAGCAAGCCACCGGTGGCCGGCGGCGACCGCCGAGGCCAGCGCGACGGTTCGGCCGCGATCAGCGCCCGGGTGAACGCATGGGCCGGGTCGCGCAACACGGCATCGGCCGCGCCCTGCTCGACCACCTCGCCACCGCGCAGCACCATCAGTTGCCCGCCGAGCGCCTCGGCCACCCGCAGATCGTGGGTGATGACGACCACGCAGCCCCCGGCCTGCCGCACCGATTGCAGCAGGGCGACGGTGCGGTCGCGCCAGGCGGCGTCCAGGCCCTTGGTGGGCTCGTCGGCCAGGAGGATGCGGGCACCGCCGGCCGTGGCGATGCCGGCGGCGGCGCGCTGCGCCATGCCGCCCGACAGTTGCCAGGGGTAGTGGCCGGCCGCCTGCGCCAGCCCGGCGGACCGCAGGCCTTCGAGCGTGGCGGCCTGCGCGGCCGCGCGGCCGAGGCCGCCGACCAGGGCGTGGGTCTCCCGCCACTGCGCCTGCAGGCGCACCAGCGGGTCGAGCGCCAGCGCGGGTTCCTGCGGCAGCAGGGCCAGGCCGCGGCCCCACAGCGCGCGGCGGGCCCGATGGTCGTCGGCCCGGCTGCGGCGGCCTTCCATCAGCACCGATCCGCCGGCACGCAGGACGTCCGGCAGGTTGCCCATGACCGCCTGGGCCAGCAGCGACTTGCCGGCGCCGCTTTCGCCGAGCAGGGTGAGCGCCTCGCCGGGTCGCAGCGAAAAATGGACGTCGCGCAGCAACGCGCGCCGGCCGATGTGGACACTGAGGCCCTCGACGGCCAGCAGGGGGGGGGCGCCGGTGGCGCTCATGCGGCGTCTCCGTCGTCGCCGGCCAGCAGCATCATGCCCAGCACCAGCAGCATCAACAAAGCCACCGGCGCGGCGATGAGCCAGGGCGCCTCCTCGTAGTGCGGCATGAATTCGATCATCATCAATCCCAGTTCGGCGGTCGGCGGCTGGATGCCGACGCCCACGATGCCCAATGCCGCCAGCGCCAGCACGGCCTGGGCGGCGCTGAAGGCCAGCAGGGTGCCCAGCACCGGGGCCAGGGCCGGCAGCAGGTGGCGGCGCAGCAGGTAGGCAGGGCCGAAGCCCAGCAGGCGCGACGCCTGCACCGCATCGCCCGCCAGCACCGGCCGGGACGCCGCGCGGCTGACCCGGAAATATTCCACCCACAGCGACAGCGACAGGCCCAGGTACAGCGCCCAATGACGCCCCGGCGCCAGCGAGGAGAACAGCAGCACCAGCAACAGCCCGGGCACCGAGAGCACCGCGTCGGCCAGCATGACCAGCGCACGTTCGGTGCGCCCGCCGCGCCAGCTGGCGATGACGCCCAGCAACACGCCGGGTACCGCCGCCGTCAGGGCGGCCAGCAGCGCCAGGCCGAGCGACATGCGCGCCGCATGGGCCAGGCGCGACAACACGTCGCGCCCCAGCACGTCGGTGCCGAGCCAGTGCGCCGCGCCGGGGGCGAGCAGGCTGTCCGACAGGGCCTGGAAAGCCGGGTCGGCCGATACCAGCCACGGGCCCAGCAGGGCGAAGCCGGCCACCGAGGCCAGCAGCGCCAGGCCGGCGCGGCGGCGTCGGTGGTGCTGCCGGCGCCGCTGTTCCACCAGCACGGGGAGATCGAGCACCGCACTCATGCCGTGGCTCCGGCGGGCAGGCGGCGGCGCGGGTCGAGCGCCAGGCAGGCGCTGTCGACCAGCAGGTTGAACAGCACGAACATGAGGCCCATGCACAGGGCCGTTCCCTGGATCATGGGCACGTCGCGGCCGAACACCGCGTGCACCAGCGCGTGGCCGATGCCGGGCCACGAGAACAGGGTCTCGACCACCAGCGCGCCCTCGACCAGGAACACCGCGTGCACCCCCAGGTAGGCGACCACCGGCAGCGCCGCCTGGCGCAGGCCGTGCCGCACCAGCGCCTGCCGGTCCGACAGGCCCTTGGTGCGGGCGAACTCGTAGGAGGGCGAAGCGGCGGCTTCGCGCATCGCGGCCGCGGTCACCCGCGCCATTCCGGCGCCCAGGCCCAGGCCGAGCGTCAGGGCGGGCAGCAGCACGCTGCCGTGGCCGTGGTCGCCGGCCACCGGCAGCACGCCGAAATTAACGGCCACCACCAGCATCAGCAAGACCGCCAGCAGGAAGGGCGGCATGGCGCGCAGCAGCACCGCCAGCGCGACGGTGAGGCGGTCGACCGCGCCGCCGGGGTGCAGGCCGGCCCGGATGCCCAGCGGCAAGCCGACCAGCACGGCCACCACCAGCGCGGCGAACGAGAGTTGCAGCGTGGCGCCCAGCTGGTGCGCCACCTCGAACAGCACCGGCACGTCGGAGACCACCGAGCGGCCCAGGTTGAGGCGGGCGATGTCGCCCAGCCAGTGCAGCAGGGCCAGCCAGGCGGGGCGGTCGAGGCCGAGCTCGGCGCGCACCGCTTCGGCGGCGGCGTTGCTGACCAGGTCGTATCCGTAGCGGCCGGCGGCGATGCGCGTGGCGAGGTCGCCGGGCAGGGCGCGCGCCATCAGAAAGCACAGGGTGCCGACGAGCAGCGACAGCGCGGCGATCTGGAACAGGCGCCGCAGCAGCAGGCCGCCCCAGACGGATGGCTGGCGAGAAGGGTTCCGGGTCATGTGGTTTTCCAGGCCATGTCGGTCAGGCGGTAGGAGCGTTCGAGGGGGTCGAGGGTGACGCCCGACAGCCGGGGGCCGACGGTGACCTGCTGGCGGTACCAGGCCACCGGGATCACCGGCAGGCCGTCCTGCAGGGCGGTGGTGATCCGGCGGCGCAACACGGCGGTGCGCTCGGCGCCGGCCAGGCCGCGCGAGAGTTCGGCCAGGGACTGCACCACGGCCGGATCGCTCCAGCCCATGGCGCCCCAGTCGCCGCCCGGGGCGCCGAAGTCCTGCAGCAGGGTACCGGTGGGGTCGGGCACGGAGGCGTAGTTGCGGGCGGCCAGGGCCAGCTGCAGGCTGCCGTCGCGATGGCCGCGCGGCACGTCGCCGGAGTTGCCGATCTGCACCTCCACGGCGATGCCGGCCTGGCGCCACTGCTCCTGCAGGGCGGTGGCGATCAGCGGCAGTTCGGGCCGGTCCACGAAGCTGCGCAGCGACAGGCGCAGCGGCTGGCCCCCGGTGTCGCGCAGGCCGTCGGCGGCGCGGCGCCAGCCGGCTTCGGCCAGCAGGCGCGCGGCGGCCTCGGGGTCGTGGCGCAGCGGCGCCAGCGCCGGGTCGTGCCAGCCGGCCAGGGTGGGCGCGAAGAGCTGGGTGGCGGCCAGGTCGGGGTCGCGCAGCAGGGCGCGGGCGATGCCGGCGCGGTCGATGGCCAGGCTGAGCGCGCGCCGCACCCGCACGTCGCGCAGGGCCGGATGACCGGCGTTGAGCTTGACGATGGCGGTGCGCGGCAGGGTCACCGACTCGATATGCACCCGGCCGCGCCGGCGCAGGCGGGCGAGGCTGATCGGGTCCAGGCCGTAAGCCAGGTCGGCCTGGCCGCTTTCGGCCATCAGGGAGCGGGTTTCGGAGCGGCTGACGGTGAGATACCGCACCGCCCCGACGGCGGGCCGCGGGCCGTCGTAGCCGTCGAAACGCACGGCGGTGACCGACTGCGGCGCCTTCACCTCCTGCAGGCGGTAGGGGCCGCTGCCGATGATGTCGACGACCCGGCCGTCGGCGTCGCGGCTGGCTGGTGCCAGCACCATCGTGCTGCTGTGCGCCAGGCGGGCGGGCAGGCCTGCGTGGCGGGCCGACAGGCGGATCAGCACCGTGCCCGGGCCTTCGGCCGACAGCGCCTCGATCGGGGCGCCGCCGAGCAGCGCCGGGGGCGTGCGGGCGGCCTGCAGGCAGCTCACCACGGCTTCGGCGGTGACCTGCCCGCCGTCGTGGAAGCGGGCCGTCGGGCGCAGGTAAAAGCGCCATTCCAGGCCGTCGTCGGAGACCGTCCAGCGTTCGGCCAGCGCGGGGGCGGGGCGGCCGTCGTCGTGGGCGCCCATCAGGGTCTCGGCGATCTGCATGCGGGTGAAAAGGTAGCCGCTGCTGACCGGCGCCAGCCCGCTGATCTCCCAGGGGCCGACGATCATCAGCGGCGCCGGGGCGTGCTGTGCGCGGGCGGCGCCGCCGGCCGCCGCGAGGCCTGCCACGGCGGCCCGGAGTGCCTGGCGGCGGTCGATGTGGTGTGTGTTTTCGAGATGCATCAGAAGCTGGCCTGCAGGCCGACGGTGACGGCGCGCGCCGTGCCGGGCGCCACCCACACCCGGTTGTAGGAGCTGGTGTAGTAGGTGCGGTCGAACAGATTGTTGACGTCCAGCGTGACCCGCATTTTGGGGGTGAGACGCCACCATCCCACCAGCTTGGCGGTGGTGTAGCCCGGCAACTCGAACGCGGGCGTGCCGGCGTTCGCCTCGGCCTGCGTGCGGGCGGCGCCGAGCCGGTCGCCCACGTGGGTCAGCCCGCCGCCGATGCCGTAGCCCTGCCCGTCGGCCAGGGCGCCTTCATAGACGGCCAGCACGCTGCCCTGCACCCTGGGGGTGTTGAGCAGGCGGCCGCCGACCTCCAGCGCGTTGTCCCGGGCGATTTCCACGTCGTTGAAGACCAGCCCGGCGTTGACGCGCCAATGCCGGCTCAACCGGCCCGACAGGTCCATCTCCAGGCCACGGCTGCGAACCTCGCCGGCCGCGGTCGAAAAACCGGCATTGGCCGGGTCGGAGGTAAGCACGTTGCGCTTGCGGATGTCGAACAGCGCGGCGGTGGCGCCGACGCGCCTGTCGGCGCTCTCCCATTTGCTGCCGAGTTCCACCGAGCGGCCGGATTCGGGATCGAAGCCCTGGGTGGATACATCGGTGCCGATGTTGGGGCGAAAGCTGCGGCCGGCGTTGGCGTACAGCGTCCACTGCGCATTCGGCAGCCAGCTGATGCCGACGCGCGGCGAGGCGGAGGACGGCTCCTGCCGGGTCGTGGCGCCATTGCGCCGGTTGAGCAGCGACTGGTCGTACCGGTCCAGGCGCAGGCCGGCCATCAGGCGCCAGCGCTCGCCCAGCTTCACCGCGTCCTGCAGATAGACAGCGGTGTTGCGCTGCACCTCGCGGGTGTCGGTGTTGAGCGGCGGGTTCGGCTGCGCCTGCCCGTAGACCGGGTTGTAGATGTCGATCGCGTAGGGCGCGGCGGCGGTCGGGTTGGCGCGCAGCAGATGGGTATTGAGCTTGAATCGGTAGGTCTCCACGCCCACCAGCAGTTCATGCTCGATGCCGCCGGTCGTCAGCCGGCCCTGCATTTCGGCCTGTACGGCGCTGTCGTCCGAGCCGTAGTCGCGGTAGCGGCGCTGGCGGGTGAGAAAGCCGTCCGCGCGCAGGGCGGTGGCCTCGGTCGAAAAGCCCTTGATGGATGCCTCGCGGTGCGACAGCGCCAGCCGGCCGCGCCAGTCGGCATTGAAGTCGTGCGACAGCACCAGCTGGTGCGACTGGTTGAGCACGGTGGCGTCGCCGTCGGCCGGTTCGCCCAGGAAGCGGCTGCGCGGCACGGCGCCCAGCCGGTTGCCCACGGCCACCACGCCCCGGTCCAGCGGCGCTTCGTGGCGCAGGTATTCGCCGACGTACTCCAGCACCGTGTCGCGGCCCGGTTTCCAGGTGAAGGCGGGCGCCACCACCTGGCGCTCGGAGCCGGTGAAATCGCGGAAGCCGTCGCGTTTTTCGGCGGCGACGTTCAGCCGGTAGGCGAAGCGGTCGCTCAAGGGGCCGGAGAGATCGGCCGAGGCGCGGCGCAGGCCGAGGTTGCCGGCCTGCACCTCGGCCGACCGGCGGTCGGTCCAGGTGGGCCGCTTGGACACGATGTTGAGGGTGCCACCCGGTTCGCTGCTGCCGTACAGCGCGGCGGCCGGGCCCTTGAGGAATTCGACGCGCTCGACGCCCGCCAGGTCGCGCGGCGCGTTGTAGCCGCGGTTGGCCGAAAAGCCGTTGAGCAGCATCGCCATGCCGGTGTCCTCGTTGCCGGGCAGGCCGCGGATGGCGATGGCGTCGGTCAGGCCCCCGACGGTGTTCACCCGCGTCACGCCGCCGACATAGTCCAGCACGTCGTCGAGGCGCCTGGCGCCCAGGTCGTCGATGGCCTGGCGGGTGACGACACGCACCGCCTGCGGCAACTGCTGCAGCGGCATGTCGGTCTTGGCGCCGGCGGCCTCGGAGGCCCGCAGGCCGTCGGCCTCGGCATCGCCGATCACTTCGACGGTGGCGAGCTGGCCGACGCCGGTCTGGGCGGTGGCGCCCTGAGCCAGCAGGGCCGCGACGGCCACGAGGACCGGCGCGGGAGACAGGGAAATGGAGTTCATGAATCACGCGGTGCAAGGGTTCGCGCCGTCACCCCGGGGTGCGGCGGAACGCGGAAACGGACACGGGCTTTTCGCACCCGGGCGGGCGCGGCAGGACCACGGAAAGGTTCAGCCTTGCGACGCGGGCGGGTCGCGTGCCGCGAAGCTCCAGCGCAGCGGCCGGGCGACGATGCCCGGCGCATCGGCGACGTGTCGTACCGCGCCGATGTGCACGGCGGGCGGCACACCCGGCGGCACACCCGCCTGCGCGATCTGCACGGCGAAGGCGGTGCACCAGGCACACAGGGCGTCGGCCTCGGGTTGCGGCGCTTCGGTGTCGTGCGCCGTGTCGGTTTCCTGCAGCTGCACGACCCGCTGCGCCAGGCTGTCGAAGTGCCGCGCCTCGTGCAGCGCGGCGCCCACCGCCGCGTGAAAACACACGGCCAGCAGCAACAGTTTCAGCAGGAAGGGGCGCAGCAGGCGGTTGGGCATGGCGGGAGGAGAGCGGGCCGCATCATAAGGCCGGTCGGGCCGCGACGACCGCGGCGGCTCGCCACGGCGCAGGCGGGTTTCAGGCCGCCTCGGGCGCGTCGGCCACCAGGCAGTCGCGGCCGCCCTGCTTGGCGCGGTACAGGCGCTGGTCGACCGTGTCGAGAAACCCCATCGGGTTGTCGTCCGGGCCGGGCACGATGGTGCCGACCCCCATGCTCACCGTCACCCGCGGCCCGACCGGCGAGGCGGCATGCGGCATGGCCGCATCGGCGACCGCCTGTTGGCAGCGTTCGGCGATGGCGCGGGCACCGACCGCGTGGGTGGAGGGCAGCACCAGCACGAACTCCTCGCCGCCGTAGCGGGCGAAGAAGTCGTCTTCGGCCCGGGTGGTGGTGCTCAGCGCCCGGCCCACCGTGCGCAGGCACTGGTCGCCCTGCACATGGCCGTAATGGTCGTTGTATTGCTTGAAGCAGTCGATGTCGAACAGGATCAGGGACAGCGGCTGGCCGCTGCGGCGGGCGTTGGCCCAGTCGCGCTCGAAGACGGCGTCGAACTTGCGGCGGTTGGCCACGCCGGTGAGGCTGTCCATGAAGGACAGCTCCTCGAGCTGGCGCTGCAGCTCCAGCAGCTTCTGCTCGGTTTTCTTCTGCTCGGTGATGTCGAACATGAAGCCGATGAGCGCCTTGGGCGTGCCGTCCGGGTTGCGCTCCACATGCACCACGTCGCGGATCCACACATAGCCGCCGCTGGCGGTGAGCGCCCGGTAGTCGGCCTCGTGGTCGGTGCCGGCCTGCGACTGCGCGATGCAGAAATCGACCACCCAGCCGCGGTCTTCGGGGTGCATGCGCTCGGCCCAGTCGTTGACCGTCATCCAGCTTTCCGGGGTCCAGCCGAGCAGTTGCTGGATCTGCGGCCCGACATACGCGAAGGTGGCGCTGGCCCAGTCGATCTTCCAGGGAATCGCTTTGGTGGATTCGAGCAGGGTGCGGTAGACGTCGCTGTCGGGTTCGATGTTGTTCACGGGAGGCTGCCGGTGTTACTTTCGGAAACGCCTGGATTGTCGGCGTTTTACCGCTTGACCGGGCGCGGAATCATCCGACGCGGTTGAACCACCAAAGCGATAGCATCGATGCCGCCAGCGCCAGGGCTGCGGCCACCAGGGCGAAGAGCGCCGAAATCTCGGTCTCGTGTTTTTCCACCGTCAGCCGCGAACTCAGGGTGTCGTAGATCTTTTTGAGGTCGGCTGCGGTGCCGGCATAGAAATACTCGGCCTGGGTCTTGGCGGCGATGGCCTTGAGGGTTTCCTCGTCCAGCTTCACCCGCATCGACCATCCCTCGAAGCCGATGGTTTCGCCGTCCCGGGTGCCGACGCCGACCGTGTACACCCGCACGCCCCGGTCGGCGGCGATCTGCGCTGCCTCGAGCGGATCGACACCGGTGGTGCGCTGGCCGTCGGTCAGCATGACGATGGCGGCCGAGCCGTAGGAGCCGGGCGCCACCGGCGGCGGCGGCGCCTGGGCGGCGGGGCGGTTGCCGTCGTCCAGGGACACGGCGCCGCGGCGATCGGCGCCCAGGGCCGACATCTCGATGCCGCTGTTGGGGAACAGCGTGGCCAGCGCCATCACGATGCCGTTGCCGGTGGCGGTGCCGCGCTGCAGCTGGAAGCCGTCGATGGCTTTCTCGAGGTCTTCGCGCGACTGGGTGGGCAGCTGCGCCACCTGCGCACTGCCTGCGAAGGCCACCACGCCCACGCGCACCCGCCGCGGCAGTTCGGCGATGAACGATTTGGCCGCCTGCTGGGCGGCCACCATGCGGTTGGGCAGCACATCGGTGGCGCGCATGCTGGCCGACACGTCGATGGCCAGCATGATGGTCTGCTGCTGCAACGGCAGCGAGATGACCGCCACCGGCCGGGCGGCGGCCAGCAGCATGGCGGCCAGCGCCAGCAGCATCAGCAGCGGCGGCAGGTGGCGGCGCCAGCCGGGGCCCTTGCCCATCGCCTCGCGCACCAGCGCCAGGCTGGCGTACTGCACCGCGAGCTTGCGGCGCCGGCCCAGCATCCACACGTAAGAGAGCACCAGCACCGGCAACACCAGCAGCAGCCACAGGAACTGCGGCCACAGGAAGTCGGGCGACGGCAAGAAGGCGAGCCATTCGCGGGCGATCGCCAGCCAGCCGGCCAGCAGGTCGGAAAAGGATGAGGAAGGGGTGGAAGGCGGCATGGCGGGCGTGGCGGCGTGGCTGGCGGATCAGGCGGTGCGGGCCGGCGAGGCCAGGCGCCGGGCGCGGCGGCGTCGGAGGTCGGCGAAGCGGGCGATGGCGTCCGGCAGGTCGCAGGCGGTGGTGAGTTCGAGGGCGTCCGCGCCCGCCTTGGCGAAGCTTTCCCGCAGGGCGGCCTCGCGCGCGGCGGCGGCACGCGCGAAACGCTGGCGAAACACCCGGTCGTGGGTGTCGACCAGCAGCTGCTCGCCGGTTTCGGCGTCGCGCAGGGTCAGCAGGCCGACGTCCGGCAGCGATTGCTCCAGCGCATCGACCAGCCGCACCGCGATCACGTCGTGGCGCTCGGCCAGCCGCGCCAGCGGACGTTCCCAGCCGGGCGGGCTGATGAAGTCGGACACCACGAAGACGGTGGAGCGGCGGCGCAGCCCGCGGCCGGCCGCCTGCAGCCAGCCGGCCAGCCCTTCGTCGCCGGCGGCGGCGGGGCGCCGCAGCTGCAGCTGCTGCAACAGGTGCATCACCTGCTCGCGGCCGCCGCGCGCCGGCAGCCAGCCGGCGTTGCCGCTGCCGCCGAGCAGGCCGCCCACGCGGTTGCCGTGGCGGGTGAGCAAGCGCGCCATCAGGGCGACGAACTCGGTCTGCACGACACGCTTGGTGCGCGTGCCGGAGCCGAAATCCATCGAGCCGCTGCCGTCGGCGATCAGGCAGGCGCTCATCTCGCGGTCTTCGGTGAAGACCCGCACATGCGGGTTGTCGAGACGCGCGGTGACGTTCCAGTCGATATGCCGAACGTCGTCGCTGGGCTGGTATTCGCGCAGGTCGGCGAGGTCCAGGCCGGAACCGCGCGAGACGGTCGGGAAGCCGCCCTGCAGCAGGCCGTCGAGGCGGCGCAGGGCCGTCCACTCGATGCGGCGCAGCAGCGCGGCGGCCGGCTCGGGCAATGCCGACGGGGCCGATGCAGCAGACGCTGCGGCCGCTGCGTCAGGCGGCTTTTTTCTCATACGCGTGCGCCAGCGGCTTCGGCGGCCTGGGCACCTTGGCCATCAGCTGGCCGATGAGGTGGTCGGCGGTGATGCCCTCGGACAGCGCCTCGTACGAGAGCGACATGCGGTGGCGCATGACATCCGGCACCAGGTCGGCCATGTCTTCCGGCAGCGCGTAGTCCCGGCCGCGCATCATCGCAAGCGCCCGGCAGCCCTCGGCCAGGTTGATGGTGGCGCGCGGGCTGGCGCCGTACTGCAGCAGCCGCGCCATGTCGGCCAGGCCGTGATCCTGCGGACGCCGGGTGGCCGCCACCAGCCGTACCGCGTACTGCAGCAGGGAAGGGTCGACATAGACCCGCTTGCAGGTCGCCTGCAGCTCGGCCAGCTGCGCGGTGGTGCAGACCGGCGTGGCCGGGGCCGGCGGGTGCATGGCGCGCTGCACGATGACGAACTCTTCCTCGTCGCTGGGATAGTCCACCAGCACCTTCATCATGAAACGGTCGACCTGCGCTTCCGGCAGCGGGTAGGTGCCCTCGGTCTCGACCGGGTTCTGCGTGGCCAGCACCACGAAGGGCGAGGGCACGCGGTGCGATTCGCCGGCGATGGTGACCTGCCGCTCCTGCATCACCTCCAGCAGGGCGCTCTGCACCTTGGCCGGGGCGCGGTTGATCTCGTCGGCCAGCAGCAGGTTGGCGAACACCGGGCCCAGCGAGGTGCTGAACTCGCCCGTCTTCTGGCTGTACATGCGGGTGCCGACGAGGTCGGCCGGCACCAGGTCGGGGGTGAACTGGATGCGCTTGAAATTGCCCTGCACCGCCTGGGCGAGGGTCTTCACCGTCAGGGTCTTGGCCAGGCCCGGAACGCCCTCGACCAGCAGGTGCCCCTGGGCCAGCAGCGCCACCATCACCCGCTCCAGGAACCGGTCCTGGCCGACGACGATGCGTTTGACTTCGAAAAGCACCTGCTCCATCAGGGTGGCGGTGGTGTCGTTGCGCGGTGTGTCCATAGCGGTCGGTGGAAAAGTATTCAGAAAGGCGGCATGCCGGCGGCGGAGGCGGCGTTTTCGATCGGCACGGCGAAGCCGATGCCCACGAAGGTGCGGTGCTGCGTCGGGTTGAGGATGGCGGTGACGATGCCGACCACCTCGCCATCCATGGTGAGCAACGGGCCGCCCGAATTACCCGGATTGGCGGCGGCGTCGAACTGGATCAGGTTGGAGAGTTGCTGCTTGCCCTCCGGCGACAGGAAGCCGCGCTTCAGTCCGGAGACGATGCCGGACGAAACCGACGGCCCGATGCCGAACGGAAAACCGATGGCGGCCACCTCGTCGCCCGGCCGCAGGTTGGCGGTCGACTTGAGCGTGGCGGCGGCGAGGTCGTCGGGAATCTTGTGGGCCTGCAGCACCGCCAGGTCGTTTTCGGCCTGCACGTTGATGATGCTGGCGACGCTTTCCAGACCGTCCGAGAAGGTGACGCGGATGTGGTCGGCGCCCGCCACCACGTGCAGGTTGGTCAGGATGACGCCCTTGTCGACGATCACCACGCCGGTGCCGATGCCGCGCTCGATCTCGCCTTCTTCCTTGGGTTTGTAGCGTCCGCGGCCGATCTTCTCGGTCTTGTCGTAGGCGACCACCCGCACCACCGAGGGCGCGACCTTGTCGGCGGCGCGCGCCACGGCCGAGGGCAGCACGGCCTTTTCGAGCGTGTGGCGCACGGCGGCGTCGACGTCTTTCTGGGTGATGACAGGCGCGGCCGGGCGCAGGGCGACCACCAGCGCCACCGCCAGTGCGGCGGCGGCCAGGGCCGGCGTGGCGGCCACGCGGGCGGTGCGCCAGAGGCGGGCGCGACGGGACGGGGGAGGGGGGCGAGAGGGCGGTGCGGCTTCCGGGGAGGCCGCCGAGGCGCTGGCCCCGGTGACGGTCGAGCCCGGATCGTCTCCGGCGGCGGGATGTCCGTCGGCCGGCGGCGAACCGTCTGCCGGGCGTCGGGGGCTGCTGTAGAGGGCGGGCCTGCGCATTCCGAAAATTTCCTGGTTAGCCTGGAAAAACGTCATCGGGATGGAGCGCTCCCGGCTGCCGGCGGGTGCTGCGGCAAGGCGCGCTTCTGAGCCACACCGTAGCACGATTCGAATGACAAAGTGCAGTTCTCGGCGTGACTTTCCGGCGTATCGAACAGCATAAATGGCCTCTTGCGGCATCATCCGTGCATGAGTCGCTGGATCGATACCCATTGCCACCTGGATGCTTCCGAGTTCGATGCGGACGGCCCCGACATGCGGCAGGCCGCCCGCCAAAAAGGCGTCGCCTGTTGCGTGGTGCCCGCCATCGGCGTCTGCAATTTCGATGCCGTGGCCGGCTGGGCCGAGCGGCACGGCGACGCCTACGCGCTGGGCATCCACCCCCTGTTCACCGGCCGCGCCAACGACGACGACCTGGCGCTGCTGGAGGCGCGGCTGGAAAAGTCGCGCGACGACCCGCGCCTGGTCGCCATCGGCGAGATCGGCCTCGACTACTTCGTCACCGACCTGGACGACCAGCGGCAGCAGCACTTCTTCCGCGAGCAGCTGAAGCTGGCGCGTCGCTTCGATCTGCCGGTTTTGTTGCACACGCGCAAGTCGGTCGACCGGGTGCTGCGCCACCTGCGCCAGGTAGGCGGCAGCGGCGTCGGCCGGCACCCGTGGCGCGGCATCGCCCACGCCTTCAACGGCAGCCAGCAGCAGGCCGACAGCTTCCTGGCGCTGGGGTTCAAGCTGGGCATCGGCGGCACGTCCACCTACGACCGGGCGCTGCAGGTGCGCCGGGTGTTGCAGGCGGCGCCCCTGTCGTCGCTGGTCATGGAAACCGACGCACCCGACATTCCCCCGCACTGGCTGTACCGCAGCGCCGAACAGCGGGCCGGCGGCATGCCCCAGGCCCGCAATTCACCGGTGGAGTTGCCGGCCATCGGCGCGGTCGTCGCCGAGTTGCGCGGCATCTCCGCCGAGGCGCTGGCCGAGGCCACGACCGCCAATGCGTGGGAGGCCATGCCGCGCCTGCGCACGCTGATGCAGGGCACTGCATCCGGCGAATAACGCCGGCAGGACGGCCCTCGGTTTCAGCGACACTTGCGTTCAATGAGCCGAACTTCCAGCCGCAAGCCCGCACTGCCCGAAGTGCATTTTTCCGATTACGGCGACGTCCGCAGCCTGCACCTGGGCTCCCTCTGGATCCAGGGCTCGATGCGGCTCGACGCGCCCGACGACATCGAACTGGAGTACGTGCAACGAATGATGGCCTGGCTGCTGTTCGTCGATGCGCCGTCCGTCCTGCGCCGCCACGCCATGCAGCTCGGCCTGGGGGCCGCGGCGCTGACCAAGTTCAGCCGCCGCAAGCTGCGCATGCGCACCACCGCCGTCGAACTCAATCCCGCCGTGCTGCACGCCTGCCGGGGCTGGTTCAAGCTGCCGGCCGACGATGCCCGGCTGAGCGTGGTCGTTGCCGATGCCGCCGCCGAAATCAAGAAGCCCAAATGGGCCGGCAGCGTGGATGCACTGCAGGTCGACCTGTACGACCAGGACGCCGCCGCGCCGGTGCTCGACAGCGCCGATTTCTACCGCGACTGCCGCGCCCTGCTCACCGAGGACGGCTGCATGACCGTCAACCTGTTCGGCCGGGACGCCAGCTACGCCCGCAGCGTGGCGCAGATCTCCGAGGCCTTCGGCGACACCGCCGTCTGGGCCTTTCGCCCCACCCGCGAAGGCAACACGGTGGTGCTGGCCCAGCGCACCGCCAGCCGGCCCGACCGCGCCACCTTGCTGGCGCGCGCCGACACCATCGCCCAGCGCTGGGGGCTGCCCGGGCCCAAGTGGCTGCGGGTCTTCAAGCCGGTGATCGCCAAACTCGACTGAGACCGCTCATGAGCCAAGTCCGCAAGCCTTCCGCGCCGGTCGCCGTGGCCGCCATCCCCGCCGGCCCGCTGACCTGGCGCCACATGGTCGACTGGCTGCGCGACGACGGCGTCATCAGCGCCGAGGAGGCCGAGCGCACCGTGGCCCGTTGCTCGCGCGCCGAAAGCAGCCAGACCGCATTGCTGCGGCTGGCCAACGTGGCGATGACCCGCCAGTCCGACGGCAAGCCGATGGACGTGGAAATGCTCACCGAATACCTGGCCGCCAAGGCCGGGCTGCCCTACCTGCGCATCGACCCGCTGCGGGTCGAGGTGGGCAAGGTGGCCGACACCATGAGCGCCGCCTATGCCGAGCGCCACCGGGTGCTGCCGGTGCAGGTGACGGCCAAGGAGGTGGTGGTCGCGACGGCCGAGCCCTTCATGACCGACTGGATGCCCGAGGTGGAGCGCCAGGCGCGCCGCAGCGTGCGCCGGGTGGTGGCCAACCCAGTGGACATCCACAAGTACACCCAGGAGTTCTTCGCCCTGGCCCGATCGGTGCGGGCGGCGCAGAAGGCCGGCGGCAATGCCGGCGCGGCCAGCTTCGAGCAACTGGTCGAACTGGGCAAGGGCAACCAGCAGCTCGACGCCAACGACCAGGGCGTGGTGAAGGTGGTCGACTGGCTGTGGCAATACGCCTTCGACCAGCGCGCCAGCGACATCCACCTGGAGCCCCGCCGCGAGCAGGGCGTGATCCGTTTCCGCATCGACGGCGTGCTGCATCAGGTCAACCAGATGCCGCTCGGCGTGCTCAATGCCATGACCGCGCGCATCAAGCTGCTGGGCCGCATGGACGTGGTGGAACGCCGTCGCCCGCAGGACGGCCGCATCAAGACCCGCAACCCGCGCGGCGACGAGGTGGAGATGCGCCTGTCCACGCTGCCCACCGCCTTCGGCGAGAAGATGGTGATGCGCATCTTCGACCCCGACACGGCGGTCAAGGACCTGGACGCGCTGGGTTTCATGCCGCACGACGCCGCCCGCTGGGAAGACCTGGTACGGCGCCCGCACGGCATCATCCTGGTGACCGGCCCCACCGGCGCCGGCAAGACCACCACGCTGTACTCCACGCTGAAGCGGGTGGCGACCGAGGAGGTCAACGTCACCACGGTGGAAGACCCGATCGAGATGATCGAGCCTTCGTTCAACCAGACGCAGGTGCAGGCGCAACTCGATTTCGGTTTTGCCGAGGGCCTGCGCGCCCTGATGCGGCAGGACCCGGACATCATCATGGTCGGCGAAATCCGCGACCTGGAAACCGCCGACATGGCGGTGCAGGCGGCCCTGACCGGGCACCTGGTGTTTTCCACGCTCCATACCAACGACGCCCCGTCGGCCGTCACCCGGCTGATGGAGCTGGGCGTGCCGGCCTATCTGCTCAACGCCACGCTGCTCGGCGTGCTGGCCCAGCGCCTGGTGCGCACCCTGTGCCCGACCTGCCGCCAGCCGGACGAAGACCCGGTGTCCCGCGAGACCCTGGTCAACGCGGTCAAGCCGTGGAAGCTCAACGGCCCGTACCAGCCCTACAAGCCGGTCGGCTGCGTGGACTGCCGCATGACCGGCTATCGCGGGCGCATGGGGCTGTACGAATTGCTGGCCGTCAGCGAAGCCTTCAAGGACCGGGTCAACAAGGAGCCGGTCACCACCGCGCTGCGCCGCCAGGCCGTGACGGACGGCATGCGCCCGCTGCGGCTGGCCGGGGCCCTGCGGGTGGCCGAAGGGCTGACCACGCTGGCGGAAATCCTGGCGACGACTCCGCCGCTGGAAGCGCTGGAGTAAGGCGCCGGCCCCTCTTGCGGGCCGCTTGCCTGCGGGATTTCCCGCAGCCCGGGTTACGTGGAATCCACATCGCCGCGGCCGCTCCACGACTCCACAATCCGCCATTCTCAAATTTTTGTGTTTGGAGAGAGCTGTGAAGATAAAGAGTCATAAGGACTTCTTCTCGGGCCTGATGTTCCTATTCGTAGGCATCGCGTTCGCGTGGGGAGCCACCAACTACACGATCGGTTCCGGCGCCCGCATGGGCCCCGGATATTTCCCGCTGGTGCTCGGCGTCGTGATGGCCATCATGGGCGCAGTGCTCACGATGACCGCACTGGTGATCGAGACCGAAACCGGCGACCCGATCGGCAAGTGGGCCTGGAAGCCGCTGTTCTTCGTGATCATCGCCAACCTGCTGTTCGGCATCCTGCTCGGCGGCCTGCCCAGCCTCGGACTGCCCGCCATGGGCCTGATCGTCGCGATCTACGTGCTGGTCATCGTCGGCAGCATGGCCGGCAGCGAGTTCAAGCTCGTGCCGTCCATCATCCTGGCGACCGCCCTGGCGATCGGCAGCTACGTGGCCTTCATCTGGGGTCTGAACCTCCAGATGCAGGTCTGGCCCACCTTCATCACCGGCTGAAGCGGCGAGAGATAAAAAATGGACCTGATTAATCACCTGTCGCTCGGTTTCGGCGTGGCCTTCACGCCGATCAACCTGCTGTACTGCCTGATCGGCTGTATCCTGGGCACGCTCATCGGCGTGCTCCCCGGCATCGGCCCCGTGGCGACCATCGCCATGCTGCTGCCCGCCACCTACGCGCTGCCCCCCGTGTCGGCGCTGATCATGCTGGCCGGTATCTACTACGGCGCGCAATACGGTGGCTCGACCACCGCCATCCTGGTCAACCTGCCGGGTGAATCCTCGTCGGTGGTGACCGTGATCGACGGCTACCAGATGGCCCGTAAAGGTCGAGCGGGGCCCGCACTGGCGGCCGCCGGCCTTGGTTCGTTCTTCGCAGGTTGCGTCGGCACCATCATCCTGGCCGCCTTCGCTCCCCCGCTGACCGAAGTCGCGTTCAAGTTCGGCCCTGCCGAGTACTTCTCGCTGATGATCCTGGGCCTGATCGGCGCCGTGGTGCTGGCCTCCGGCTCGCTGCTCAAGGCTGTCTCGATGATCGTGCTGGGCCTGCTGATGGGCCTGGTCGGCACCGACGTGAACTCCGGCGTCGCCCGCTTCTCGTTCGACATCCCCGAACTGACCGACGGTATCGGCTTCGTGGCGATCGCCATGGGCGTGTTCGGCTACGGCGAAATCATCGCCAACCTGGCACATCCGGAAGAAGACCGTGAAGTGTTCACTGCCAAGGTGTCGGGCCTGTTCCCCACCAAGGAAGACTTCAAGCGCATGGTTCCGGCCGTTCTGCGCGGTACCGCCCTTGGTTCCTGCCTGGGTATCCTGCCCGGCGGCGGTGCGCTGCTGGCTGCCTTCGCTGCCTACACCATCGAAAAGAAGACCAAGCTGCACCCCGGCGAAGTTCCTTTCGGCCAGGGCAACATCCGCGGCGTGGCGGCTCCCGAGTCGGCCAACAACGCCGGTGCGCAGACCTCCTTCATCCCGCTGCTGACGCTGGGCATCCCGCCCAACGCGGTGATGGCGCTGATGGTCGGTGCGATGACCATCCACAACATCCAGCCGGGTCCGCAGGTCATGACCAGCAACCCCGAGCTGTTCTGGGGCCTGATCGCCTCGATGTGGCTGGGCAACGCGATGCTGATCGTGCTGAACCTGCCGCTGATCGGCATGTGGATCAAGCTGCTGTCGGTTCCGTACAAGTACCTGTTCCCGTCGATCATCCTGTTCTGCGCGATCGGTGTGTACTCCACCAACAACAACACCTTCGACATCTGGATGGTGGGCGCGTTCGGCATCATCGGCTACATCTTCCACAAGCTCGGCTGCGAACCCGCACCGCTGCTGCTGGGCTTCATCCTGGGCCCGATGATGGAAGAAAACCTGCGCCGTGCGCTGCTGCTGTCGCGTGGCAGCTGGGCGGTGTTCGTGCAGCGCCCCATCTCGGGCGGCCTGCTGGCAGCCGCGGTTCTGCTGCTCGTCATCGTGCTGCTGCCCGCCGTGAAGAACAAGCGCGAAGAAGCCTTCGTCGAAGACTGATATCGCGAGGGTTCCCCTCACCAGAAACGGCGCCTTCGGGCGCCGTTTTTCGTTTTGGTGGCGGCAGGCGCCGGGATAATCCGCAGGGGCGCGTCGCCCGCAACACCCTTCCTCCCTTGCCATCTCCTTCCGCTTCCCCGCCTGGCACCTCGCGAACCGCCGGCCTGGTTCTCGCCACCGTCGGCGCCATCGCCTTCAGCGGCAAGGCGATCATCATCAAGCTGGCCTATCGCCACGACGTGGACGCGGTGACGCTGATCATGCTGCGCATGCTGTTCGCCCTGCCTTTCTTCCTGGCCCTGGCCTGGTGGGCCGGCCGTCCGCGCCGGGGTGTCACGCCGCCGGCGCTGACTCGGCGCGACTGGCTGGGCGTGATCGGCCTGGGCTTTTCCGGCTACTACCTGGCCAGCTTCCTCGACTTCGCCGGCCTGGCCTACATCAGTGCCAGCCTGGAGCGGCTCATCTTGTACCTCAACCCGACACTGGTGATGCTGCTCGGCTGGGTGCTCTACCGCCGGCCGGTGCTGCGCGGCCACCTGCTGGGCATGGCGGTCAGCTACCTGGGCGTGGTGCTGGTGTTCGGGCGCGAACTGCACGGCGGCGGCGGCGCGGCGGTATGGGGCGCCACGCTGGTTTTCGCCAGTGCGGTGAGCTACGCCGTCTACCTGATCTACAGCGGCGAGATGGTCAGGCGCCTGGGCTCGCTGAGACTGGTCGGGCTGGCCAGCACGGTGGCGTGCCTCTGCTGCCTGCTGCAGTTCGCGGTGCTGCGGCCGTTTTCCTCGGTGCTGGCGGTGGCGCCCGAGGTGTTGTGGCTGTCCTTGCTCAACGCCACCGCCTGCACAGTGGTGCCGGTGCTGCTGGTCATGATGGCGGTGGAGCGCATCGGCTCGGCCATGACCGCGCAGAGCGGCATGGTCGGCCCCGTCTCGACGATCCTGCTGGGCGTGCTGCTGCTCGACGAGCCCTTCACCGCCTGGCTGGCGGCCGGCACGGTGCTGGTGATGGCCGGTATCTTCATCTTCAGCCGCGCCCGGGCCTGATTCGGCTCGCGACGAACGTATCATTTTGGGTTTGGCGCCCACCCGCGCCTTCGAGGCGCTCGCGCGCCCCACAAACCCACAGGAGATGAGCGACATGGATTTTGGTCTGACCGGCAAATGGGCACTGGTGTGCGGCGCCAGCAAGGGACTCGGCCTGGGCTGCGCGACCGCGCTGGCGGGCGAGGGCGTCAACGTGGTGATCGTGGCCCGCGGCGCCGAGCTGCTGGAGAAGGCGGCGGCCGAACTCCGCGGCAGCACTTCGGCGGAAGTGAAGGCCATCGCCGCCGACATCACCACGCCCGAAGGCCGTGCGGCGGTGTTCGCCTTCCGCCGCGATTTCGACATCGTCGTCACCAATGCCGGAGGCCCGCCGCCCGGCGACTTCCGCGACTGGCAGCGCGACGACTGGATCAAGGCGGTGGACGCCAACATGATCACGCCCATCGAGCTGATCAAGGCCACCATCGACGGCATGGCCGAGCGCGGTTTCGGGCGCATCGTCAACATCACCTCCAGCTCGGTGAAGGCCCCCATCGAGGTGCTGGGCCTCTCCAACGGCGCGCGCAGCGGCCTGACCGGTTTCGTCGCCGGCGTGGCGCGCAGCAGCGTGGCGGCGCGGGGCGTCACCATCAACAACCTGCTGCCCGGCTCCTTCGATACCGACCGCATCCGCACCACCATGGCAGGCGCCGCCAAGAAGGCCGGCACCGACATCGACACGGTGGTCGAGAAACGCAAGCAGGGCATTCCGGCGCGTCGCCTGGGCACGCCCAAGGAGTTCGGCGAGATCTGCGCTTTCCTGTGCAGCACGCAGGCCGCCTATCTCACCGGCCAGAACGTGCTGGCCGACGGCGGCGCCTACGCCGGTACCTACTGATCGACAGCCACACGCCGGGCACGACTTTTGTATCGGGTCCGGCGCATCACCCCGAAACGGACACCACGATGACCACGCCTGTCGCCTTCGACGTTCCCGCCGTGCCGGCCGAGCGCTTGCCCGACCTGCTGCGGGCCATGCCCAAGGCCGAGCTGCACATCCACATCGAAGGCTCGCTGGAGCCGGAGCTGATCTTCGCGCTGGCCGAGCGCAACGGCGTGACGCTGCCGTACGCCGACGTGCAGGCCCTGCGCGACGCCTATGCCTTCACCGACCTGCAGAGCTTCCTGGACATCTACTACGCCGGTGCCAGCGTGTTGCTGCAGGAACAGGATTTCCACGACATGGCGACCGCGTACTTCGAGCGCGCCGCCGCCGACAACGTGGTCCGGGCCGAGCTGTTCTTCGATCCGCAGACGCACACCGCGCGCGGCGTGCCGATGGGCACGGTGGTCGAGGGCCTGCACCGGGCCTGCGTGGATGCCAAGGCGGCGTTCGGCATCGATGCCGACCTGATCCTGTGTTTCCTGCGTCACCTCAGCGAGGAAGAGGCTTTCGAGACCCTGCAGGACGCCTTGCCCTATCTCGACCGGATCATCGGCGTGGGGCTGGATTCGAGCGAGGTGGGCCACCCGCCGGAGAAGTTCGCGCGGGTCTTCGCGCGCTGCGGCGAACTGGGCCTGCACCGTGTCGCGCATGCGGGCGAGGAGGGGCCGCCGGCGTACATCTGGAGCGCGCTCGACGTGCTGCAGGCCGAGCGTATCGACCACGGCGTGCAGGCGGTCCACGACCCGGTCCTGATGCGGCGCCTGGCGGCCGCCCGGATTCCGCTGACGGTATGCCCGCTGTCCAACCAGAAGCTCTGCGTGTTCCCGGACCTGGCGGACCACAACCTGCGGGTGCTGCTGGATGCCGGCTTGCTGGCGACGGTCAATTCGGACGATCCGGCCTACTTCGGCGGCTACATGAACGACAACTTCCTGCAGGTGTTCGCCGCGACCGGCCTGGACGCCCGCCACGCCTACCAGCTGGGCCTGAATGCTTTCGAAGGAAGCTTCGTGCCGGAAGAAACCAGGCAGGCCTACATCGCACGGCTCAACGCGGTGTTCGACGATTTCCGTCCCGCCTGACCGGGCGCCACGGCGCGCCGGGCCGCGGCGAGGCGCGTTCCGCTAGCCGCCCGCCGCCGATGGCGACCGGGACTGCGCATTCGCCTGGGTGTCCGGTGTTTCCTCCAGGGCTTCCAGCGTCGCCTGGTTGGTCTCGATGCCCAGGGTGGCCAAGGCGATCACCAGCAGCACCAGCACCGCCACCACCATGCCCAGCACGCCGGTCACGCCGAACCGGCCGTGCAGCGCCACCACCAGGTAGGGCGTGGCCATGGCCGCGGCCCGGCCGCAGACGCTGGAGAAACCGGTGGCACGCAGGCGCAGGCGGGTGGGGAAAAGCTCCGGGATGTAGCCGTAGAGGCCCAGCGTGACGATGGTGTAGAGGCTGCTGACCAGCGCGAAACCCACGAGGGTGATGGTCAGTTCCGTGCGCACCTGGGTATAGACGATGCCCAGCAGCGCCGACAGCAGCGCGAACACGATGAGGCCGCGCCGCCGGCCGAGGCGGTCACCCAGCAGGAAGCCGAGCAGCGCGCCGGTCGGCCCGCCGATGGCCATCAGCGTGGTGAAGCCGAGCGACTTCACCACCGTCAGGCCCTGCGCCACGAAGAAGGTGGGCAGCCAGGCGACGAAACCGTAGATGGAAATGTTGATCGTCATGCAGAGCCAGGCGGCGACCAGGATGCGGCCCCGCGTGCCGGGTGCGAACAGCGCCGACAGCGGCACTTTTTCCTGGTTCACCACCGGCTGCCAGGCCGGCTGCGGCAGCGGCCGCCCCGGTTGCGCGGCCTGCACCTCGCGCTCGATGTCGCGCAGGGTGCGGTCGGCCTCGGCGGTGCGGCCGGTGGCCTCCAGCCAGCGCGGCGATTCGGGCATGCTTTTGCGCATCAGCCAGATCGCCAGCGCGCTGACGCCGGCGATGGCGAACATCCAGCGCCATCCCAGGTTGGGGATGACGAAGTAGCCGACGCCGGTGGCCAGCAGCAGGCCCGAGTTGATGATCATGCCCAGCAGCGAAATCCAGCGCCCCCGGTAGGCCGGCGGGATGAATTCGCAGAGCGTGCCGGCGGCCACGACCAGTTCCGCGCCCAGGCCGATGCCCATCACGAAGCGCAGGAAGACCAGCGTCTCCATGTTGGGCGCGAACACCGCCAGCAGCGAGGCCACGCCGAAGATCGCCAGGTTGGTCTGGTAGGACACCCGCCGGCCGTAGCGGTCGCCCACCCAGCCGGCCAGCCCCGCGCCGATCAGCATGCCCAGGAAGCCCATCGAGATAAAGGCCGCGTTGCTCTCCAGCGTGGAGAAACCCTCCGACAGCGCGGCGGCCAGCACGCCGCCGGCCAGGTACACGTCGAAGGCGTCGAGCAGGGCGCCCGCGCCGATCAGTCCCAGGATGCGCCAGTGGAAGCGCCCGATCGGCAGCCGGTCCAGGCGTGGCCCGGCGTTGACGTTGACGGTGGCGTTGTCGGCATTCATGTCGTGTCTCCTTGGATCTCGGACGGGGGGGATCGGCGGGCGCGCAGCGCCGCTCAGGCCGGCCTGCGCAGGTGCCAGTCGGTCTGCTGCTGGTATCGATGGCCCAGCCGCAGCAGCGCCGCTTCGCCGCAGGGCCTGCCCACCAGCTGGAAGCCGTTGGGCAGGCCGTTGGCGGTGAAGCCGCCCGGCAGCGCCAGCGCCGGCAGGCCCAGGTAGTTGATGGCGCGGGTCCAGAAGGAGAAATTGCCGAAACGCGCCTCCACCTCCGCCTCGCTGCCGGCAGTGGTCTCGGCGATGGTCGGCACCGCGTGCGGCAGCACCGGCAGCACCAGGGCCTGCACGTCGTCCGGCAGGCAGGCCTGGAGAAACCGGCGCAGCAGCACCGGCCGCAGCCGAAGGGCATCCACGTAGCGCACCGCCGGGTACAGCAGGCCGCGCTCGAGGCGGCGGCGCACCTGGTCGCCGTAGTCGCCGGGGCGCTCGGCCAGCCAGCGGCGATGCACCGAGGCCGCCTCGGCGCCCAGGACCAGGGAGCACAGCGCGCCCAGTTCGGCGAGGTCGGGCAACGGCACCGTCCGCACCGTCGCGCCCGCTGCGCGCAGGCTCTCGACGGCGTCGGCCAGCAGGCGCCGGACCTCGTCGGATGCCGGTGCGTCGGCGGGCAGGTCGGGCACCGCGATGGCGGTTCCGCGCGCCAGCGCCTGGTCGATGCCGGCCTCGAAATCCTCCGGCGGCAGGTTCATGCAGGAAGGGTCGAGCGGATCGGCTCCGGCCGTCACCGACAGCAGCCGCGCGCAGTCGCGGGCGCTGGGCGCCAGAAAGCCGACGCAGTCCAGGCTGGGCGACAGCGGCATCACGCCATGTACCGAAACCCGGTGCTGCGTCGGCTTGAGGCCGGTCACGCCGCAGATGGCTGCCGGCAGCCGCACCGAGCCGCCGGTGTCCGAGCCCAGCGCCGCGCACACCAGGCCGGACGCCACGGCCACGCCGCTGCCGCTGGACGAGCCGCCCGGCACGTGCTCGGCAGACCAGGGGTTGTGCCCGTGGCCGAGCTGGGCGTTGAAGCCGGTCGGGCTCATGGCGAATTCGGCCATGTGCAACGCACCCAGGTCCACCGCGCCGGCGGCATCCAGCCGCGCCAGCACCGTGGCGGTTTCCGGCGCCACGTAGCCGCGCAGGATGCGGCTGCCGCATTCGCTGGCCTCACCCTGCCGGTGGAACATGTCCTTGTGGGCGATCGGCACGCCGTACAGCGGCCCGCGCGGTGCGGCGGCCGCCCGGGCCGTCGCCTGTTCGCGGCGCAGGCGCACGAAGGCGGTGCCGCCGGATCGTTCGGCGGCAGACAGGCGGTCCTGCGTCAGGGCGATGGCCGACAGCCGGCCGTCGGCGAGGGCGGCGGCGGTCGCGGTCAGGCTGGCGTCGGGCGCGCCTTCCGGGGCGGCGCGGCGGGTGGCGTGCGGGTGGGCCGTCATCGCGCCAGCTCCTGCAGTACCGCCGCCGCGGGCAGCAGCGCCGTGTTCCAGTCGAGCTCACGCCGGGCGGCGCGATCGGCAGCGCCCAGGACGCGGGCCGCGCCGGCGGCGGCGTCCGACTGCGCTTGCGCCTGAAGCGCCGCGCCGGTCGTGGCGGCCGCGACGGCGCACCAGTCCTGCGCGGACAGCGAGGTGGCCGCCAGGTCGTCGCAAGCGGAATTCGGAATGGCTGTCATGGTCTCGGTCCTCGGGTAGGTCAATCGGCCAGGGCGGCGGCGCGCAGGCTGTCGGCGCCGTCCACGATGGCGCTGCGCCAGGCGCCGCAGCGCGGCAGGATGTGGGCGGCATAGAACAGGGCGATGTCGATGCGGGCCTGCAGGAAGGCCGCGTCGCCGGCTTGCTGCATGCCGCCCCGCGCGGCCAGCAACGAGCGCGCCAGCTGCCAGCCGGCGACCGTGCAGCCCGCCAGCATCAGGTAGGGCACGGCGCCGCCGTACGCCGCCGCCGGATCGGTGCCGCCCTGCGCCAGCATGAAATCGACCGTGTCGGCCAGCGCCTGGCGCGCCGGCCGCAGGCCGCGCAGCATGCGGGCGCCAGCGTCGCCGGCCTGCTCCAGTTCGGCCTCGGTGGCGGCGATCGCATTCAGCAGGCGGTGAGCCACGGCGCCGCCGTCGCGCAAGGTCTTGCGACCCACCAGGTCGTTGGCCTGGATGGCGGTGGTGCCCTCGTAGATGGTGAGGATGCGAGCGTCGCGAAAATGCTGGGCGGCGCCGGTTTCCTCGATGAATCCCATGCCGCCGTGCACCTGCACGCCGAGCGAGGCGACCTCGTTGCCGACCTCGGTACCAAAACCCTTGACCAGCGGCACCAGGTAGTCGTACAGGTCCTGCGCCTCGCCGTCGTGATGGCGGTGCGCACGGTCGCCGACCGCCGCCGCATACAGCGCCAGGGCGCGCGGCCCTTCGGTGAGGGCGCACATGGTGAGCAGCATGCGGCGCACGTCCGGGTGGTGAACGATGGGCGCCGCCCCTGCGAGGGTCCCGCCCGCCGGGCGGCCCTGCACCCGCTCGCGGGCGTACGCCAGCGCCTGCTGGGTGGCGCGTTCGGCCACCGCCACGCCCTGCACCCCGACGGCGAAGCGGGCCGCGTTCATCATGATGAACATGGTCGCCAGGCCCTGGCCTTCGGCGCCGACCAGCCAGCCGATCGCGCCCGGCGAACCGGCGTCGGCCACGCTGCCGGGCAGCCCGTCGCCGAACTGCAGCACGGCGGTGGGCGATGCGCGGATGCCGAGCTTGTGCTCCAGGCTGACGCACCGCACGTCGTTGCGCGCCCCGGGAGCGCCGTCGTCGCCGACCAGGAACTTGGGCACCAGGAAAAGGCTGATGCCTTTCACGCCCTCGGGCGCGCCCGGCGTGCGCGCCAGCACCAGGTGCACGATGTTGGCGGCCATGTCGTGGTCGCCGTAGGTGATGAAGATCTTGGTGCCGAAGACGCGCCAGCTGCCGCCCTCCTGGGGCTCGGCGCGGCTGCGCACCTGCGACAGGTCGCTGCCGGCCTGCGGTTCGGTGAGGTTCATGGTGCCGGTCCAGCGGCCCTCGACCAGCGGCGGCAGGTAGGTGCGGCGCAGTTCGTCGCTGCCGGCGGCGAGCAGGGCTTCGATGGCACCGTCGGAGAGCATCGGACACAGGGCGAAGCTCAGGCTGGCGCCGTGGAACATCTCGGCGCAGGCGGCGGCCAGCGTGCGCGGCAAACCCTGCCCGCCCCAGGCCTCGGGATGCTGCAGGCCCTGCCAGCCGCCGGCCGCGAAGGCGGCGTAGGCGGCGGCGAAGCCCGGTGCGGTGCGCACCCGGCCGTCCTCGCAAACGGCGGGGCTGGTGTCGCCCGGACGGTTCAGCGGAGCAATCACGCCTTCGCTGAAACGGGCGCACTCCTCCAGCACCGCGCGCGCGGTATCCAGGTCGACCGCCTCGGCGCCGGGAGCGGCTTCGAGGCCTGCGGCGGCGAGGTGTTCGATGGCGAACAGCATCTCGCGTACGGGGGCTTGGTAGCTCATGGAAAACGTCCTTGGGAAATGGAGGCGGGCGCCGCCGGCGGCGGGCGCAGCAGCCAGGCGCCCACGGCCAGGGGCAGCGCCAGCAGCCCGAACGAGAGGCCGAGCGATCCGCTGAAATGCGCCACCGCGCCGAACAGCGGCGGCGCCAGCACCACGCCGAGGTAGGTGAAGAACAGGCTGCCGCCGGTCGCCATGGCGGCTTGCGGGCGCGGTACCGCGCGGGCGACCATGGCCAGGTACACGCCGTTCCAGCCGATGGCGGTGGCGCCGTAGGCGGCCAGCAGCACCAGCACCGGCAGTTGTGCCGTGCGCGGGCCGACCAGCGCCGCCACCGCCCCGCAGGCCAGCGCGGCCACGCACAGCAGGCGCAGCACGCGCCGCGCGCCGTCGTGCAGCCGGTCGGCCAGCATGCCCCAGGCGATGCGGCCGGCCATGCCGGACACCTGCGCCACCGTCAGGCCCAGCCCGGCGGCCACCAGGCTCCAGTGCAGGTCCAGGTTCAGCCAGGCGACGGCATAGGTGCCCAGGCTCAGCTGCGCGCCGGACAGCGCCAGGGTGCACAGGGCGATGCGGCGCAGCAGGGGGTCGGCCAGCACGAAGCGGATCGGCACCAGCACGCCGGCCAGCGTCGGCAGGGGCGCATCGGCCTGGCGATAGGCATCGATCCGGCGGCGCAGCAGTGCGGCCAGTGCGCTGCCGGCCAGGCAAAGCAGGGCGATCTGCCCCAGCGCCCAGGCCGGCCCCGCCAGCACCAGTACGGCGGGCACCGTCAGCCCGGCGATCGCACCGCCCAGCGGCACGCCGGTCTGCTTGAGCGAGAACACCAGGGCGAAGCGGTGCGGCGGCGTGGTGCGGGCCAGCATTTCGGAACTGGCGGGTGTGATCGGTCCGTAGCCCAGGCCGAGCAGCAGCGCACCGGCGACGGCGGCGACAGGGTGCGGCAGCACCGTCAGCGGCAGCCCGGCAGCGCAGACCGCCAGGGCCAGCTGGCTGGTGCGGATCGGGCCCCAGCGCCGCACCATCGCCACCGCCCACTGGCTCGACAGCATGGCCGCCGCGTAGACGATGGCGATGAAGACGCCGACCGCGACCGGCCCCAGCCGCTGCGCCACCGGCAACGATCCGGAGGCCACCGCCGGCGCCACGATGGCCGCCGAGGCGGCGGCCTGCACCAGCAGGGTGATCGGCAGCGTGGCGCGTTCGACGAAGCGATCGACGTGATCAGGCGCTGGCGGTCTGTCCGGCATGTTCCAGAGCCTCCGGGCCGGCCAGGGGCGCGGTATCGGCGATCACGCCCAGGCTGCGCAGGCGGGCGATGGCCTCGTCGTCGAGCCCGGCCTCGCGCAGCAGGGTGTCGTTGTCGGCCCCCATGCGCGGCGCGGCACGCCGGGGCAGGTCGATGCCGGACACGCGGATCGGGTTGGCGACCATGCGCGCCGGGCTGGCGCTGCCGTCGGCGTAGCGGTAGTCGAGCACGCCTGCGCGCTCGTGCACGAAAGGATTCTCCAGGGCCTGGGCCACGTCGAACACCGGCGACACCGGCACCTTGCCGGCGAGGCGTTCGATCCAGGTGGCGGTGGGGGCCTGCATGAGTGCGGCGTCGAGCAGCTCGGTGACCCGGCCGCGGTTCTTCAGCCGTGCCTTGAAATTCGCCAGCTCCGGGTCGTCCACCCATTCCGGATGGCCCAGCGCACGCGCCAGGACGGGCCAGAACTTCTCCTTGTTGCACATGATGAACAGCCAGCCGTCCTCGGTGCGGTAGAGCTGGCTGGGTACCAGGCTGGGGTGGCCGCTGCGCTCGGTCCGGCCGGTGACCGTGCCGCCGTTGAGGTACCAGGTGCCGGGGTAGTTGAGGTTGTGCAGCGCCACGTCGAAGAGCGAGGTGTCCATGTCCGTGCCGACGCCGGTGCGGCGTGCGCCGGTCACGCCGGCCAGCAGGGCGAAAGCGGCGGCCAGGCCGGTCATCAGGTCGACGATGGACAGGCCGTAGCGCGTCGGCGGCCCGTCGGGCTCGCCGGTGAGCGTCATGTGGCCGGCCTCGGCCTGCATCAGGTAGTCGTAGCCGGGCCAGGCGGTGCGCGAACCGTCGCGGCCGTAGGCCGACAGGTGGGTGCAGACCAGTCGCGGGTTGACGTCCTTCAGCGCCTCGTAGGTCAGGCCCAGGCGTGCCGGCAGGTCGCCGCGCAGGTTGTCCAGCACCGCGTCGGCGCCGGCTGCCAGGCGGCGGAATGCGGCCATGCCTTCGGGGTGCTTCAGGTCCAGCGTGACGCTGCGCTTGTTGCGGTTGAAGGTCTGGAAGAAGTGGCTGTCGGCTTCGCCGAAGAAGTGCGGCCCGACGCTGCGGCCGACGTCGCCGCCGTCCTTGTGGTTCTCGATCTTGATGACGTCGGCGCCGAGGTCGGCCAGGTAGGAGGTGCCGAAAGGACCGGCGCCGTATTGCTCGACGGCCAGCACCCGCAGGCCTGCCAGGGGGAGGGATTTCGTGTCTTGGGGCATGGCGGGGTTTTCCTCAGTGGGTGGCGGCGAGAGAGGGCGCGGCGCGGCGCCCGGCCTGGGGCGCGGGATCGGTGGCGAGCAGGGTTTCCAGGCTGCGCACCGAGGCCAGCCGGTCGAGCGCCAGGATCTGGTCGCGCACCGCTTCGGCGTGGGCGCGCGGGAAATGCAGGGTGGCGTTGTCCATGAACTTCTCCACCACGTCGGCGTTGCTCAGCGGACGTTCGGCATGGCCGCGGTTCACCGCCTCGCGGTGTACGCGGGTGCTGCCGTCCAGCAGGGTGACCCGCACCTCGCCGCTGTAGTGGCGCGGGAAGGTGGACTGGGCGTCCTCCACGTAGCGCACCCGGTCCATCAGGGCGCGCATGGCCGGGTCGGTGAACGCCGCGGGTTCCAGCTCCTTCAGGCCTAGGCGGCCGCGCGCCAGGCCGCTGGCCACCGCGTAGGGCAGGCTGAACTTGGCGTCGTAGTCGCTGGCGGGCCGGCGCTTGCCGGCCAGGGGCTCGCAGACCGCCTGCACCACGCCGGCCGGCACGGCCACTTCCACGTCGCGCACCTGCGCGATGTCCAGGCCCTGGCGGTGCAGGGCGATGGCGGCGTCGGCGCTGGCATGCACGAAGTGGCACATGGGGAAGGGCTTGACCGCGATGTTCTCCAGCTCCCAGCGGGTCGCGCCGCCGTCGGCATCGAGGTGGGCGGTACCCAGGGACAGGTCGACTTCGGCCTGCCGGCTGCTGTCGAGGAAGCTGCGGTACAGGCCGTAGCGGCCGGTATAGGGCGCGTGCGGGGCGGGGATGTCCTGCTGCGCGAACAGGGCCGCGGTGATGCCGGACTGGGCGGCCCAGCCGGGATGGATGCGTTTCGTCCAGCTGCCGTCCTCGATGAACTGCAGGCTGCCGCTGGCCAGCGACAACGCGATGCCCTGCGCGTCGACCAGCCCCTGCGGGTCGAGGCCGACCAGCCGGCCCACCGCCAGCGCACTCGCGAAGGCGCCCACCACGGCGGTCGGGTGGAAGCCCTGGCCGTGGAAGCCGCTGCGCACCACGCTGGCGATGCGCGCACCGGACTCCACCGCCGCGATGTAGGCCGCCAGCAGTTCGGCGCCGCTGGCCTGGCGCGCCGCCGCCATGTTGTACAGCGCCGGCAGCACGCTGACCGTCAGGTGGATGACGCCTGCCATGTGGGTGTCGTCGTAGTCCAGGCCGTGCGTCAGCACGCCGTTGAGCAGGGTGGCGTCGCGCAGGGGCAGGCGGCGCGAGAAGCCGATGACGCCGGCGGTGCAGGCGGCCGGCACGTCGGCGCCGGGCATGGCGTGGGCGGCCCGTTCGAAGCGTCCGGCGAAGTCCTCGTGGCGCGCGGCCAGGGCGCAGCCGACGGCGTCCAGCATCAGGTGGCGCGCGCGCAGGCTGACGTTGGCGGGTACCGCGGACAGCTGCATGCGGTGGGTGAAACCGGCCAGCGTGGTGGCGATGGTGTCGGGCCGGTCGTGCGGTGTGTCGATGCTCATGGGGTTTCCTGGGGAAGCGCGGCGGATGGGCCGCGGGTTCAGTCGGCCTTGGCGCCGGAGTCCTTGACGGCCTTGGTCCACTTGACGATTTCCGACTGGACGAAGGCGCCGAGTTCGGGCGGCGTCATCACCAGCGGCTCCACGCCCTGCGCGGCGAAGCTGTCGCGCACCTCCTTGCTCTGCAGCGCCTTGTTCATCTCGGCGTTGAGGCGGGCGACGATGGCCGGCGGCGTATGGGCCGGCGCCATGATGGCGATCCAGGGCACGCCGCTGAACCCGGGGTAGCCCAGCTCGGCGATGGTCGGCAGGTCGGGCGCGGCGGCCACGCGCTGCGGGCTGCTGACCGCCAGCGCGCGCAGCCGGCCCTGCTTCACGAAGGGCAAGGTCGCCACCGTCGTCTCGAACATCATCTGCACCCGGCCGCCGACCAGGTCGGTGAGCGCCGGCGGGCCGCCCTTGTACGGCACGTGGTTGAGCTCGATGCCGGCGGTGGAGCGGAACATCTCGGTCACCAGGTGGTTGGTCACGCCCACGCCGCCGGAGGCGTAGTTGATCTTGCCGGGCTGGGCCTTGGCCAGGGCGACCAGGTCCTTCACGTCCTTGACCGGCAGGTCCATCGGCACCACCAGCACTTCCGGCACGATGGCGATGCCGCCGACCGGCACGAAGTCTTTCACCGGGTCGTAGGGCAGCTTGCTGTATAGCGCCGGGTTCACCGCCAGCGGGCCGGACGAGGTCAGCAGCAGGGTGTAGCCGTCGGGTGCGGCGGTGGCCGCCTGCTGGGTGGCGATGATGCCGGCGGCGCCCGGCTTGTTGTCCACGTAGAACTGCCCGCCCATCGACTCCTGCAGCCTGAGGGCGATGGCCCGACCGAGCGTGTCGGTGGCCTGCCCCGGCGGGAAGCCGGTGACGATGCGCACCGCCTTGCTGGGGTAGGGCGCGTCGGCGGCCCGGGCGGGTTGGAGCAGGACCGAGGCCGACAGGGCGAGCAGCGGCAGGCAGCGGCACAGGGTGCGGAATCCGGAACGCATGGGATGTCTCCTGTATTTGTGCGGACAAATATAGAAGCGGCCGGCGGACTCTGTCAATCGCGTTTTCGCGCGGTCGGGCCGATGCGGGGCCGATGGAGGGCCATCGGCGCGGAGTGGCGGATCGCCGGCGTCGCGCGGCCGGTGCGTTCGCTGCGCCCTTATCGGCGCAGGTGCATGCGGTAGCTGAAGCGGTCGCTGGGGTGCAGGTTGTCGGCCACTTCCAGCAGGCGGTCGAGGCGGTCGTAATAGCGCCGCACGATGCGCAGCGCCGGTGCGCCCGGCACGCAGCCGAGGTTGGCGGCGTCGTCCACGTCCAGCACCGTGCCGATAAGTTCCTGCTCGACCCGCTGGATGGTGATGCCGTACTCCTGCTCGATCAGCGTGTAGACGGCGGTGCGCCGCTCGCGCAGGCGCGTGGCGATGCCCTCCAGCAGCGGGCTGAGGAACAGGCGGGTGATGCAGATCGGCCGCGCCGCCGGTGCCGCAGTCTTGCCGGCCGGCGGCTCGCCGGCGCTGCGGACGCCCAGCGCGTAGGTCCATTCCTCACCCGGAGTCGCGTCGAAATCGCGCGCCTGGTCGGGTGCCAGCGCCACCTTTCCGATATAGACGAAGCGCAGTTCGGTGTCGCGGGCGTATTGCAGCAGGTCGGTCAGCGAGGCGGCATCGTTGGCGTAGCGCGCGGTGTCGGGCTTGGCGATCACGACGGTGCCGATGCGCGGGCGGCGTGTCACCAAGCCGGCGGTCAGCAGGGCGCGGATGGCCTCGCGCGCGGTGAAGCGGCTGATGCCGAAGCGGCTGCACAGTTCCTGCTCGGTCGGCAGGCGCGCGCCGACCGGGTAGGTGTCGTCCAGGATCGCCTGGCGCAGGTGACGGGCGATCTGCGCGTAACGCGGCAGGCCGTCGTCGGCGGCACCGGCTGCATTGGCTGCATTGGCGGTGGCGGGTTCGGTCGGGTCGACCGTGGCGACGGGTGGGGTGGATGGCAGGCTCACGGGGCGGATCATCCCATCGAAGCCGACGCCGGGCCCTGGCGGCGTTTTCCTGGTCTTGACAACGGCTCTGTAACGGCATTATTGTACGGACAAATAGAGACAAATCGCATGCCCGCAGATCGTGCCTGCATGCCCCAACGCCCGCTGACCGACCGCTGACCGCCCGATGACCGACCGCCCATCCGCTCCCCGCGTCCCACGCTCGATGCTCTTCGTCTCCGGCGAGAGGCCCGAGCGCTTCGCCAAGGCCCTCGCCGCCGGTGCCGACCTGATCTGCATCGACCTGGAGGACGCCGTCGCGGCCGGCCGCAAGTCCGATGCGCGCCGCGCCGCGCTCGACTGGATCGCCGCGCGGTCGCAGGAGACGGGCGGGCCGGCCGTCGCGCTGCGCATCAACGCGGTACGGACGCTCGACGGCTTGCAGGACATCCTCGCGCTGGCCGCAAGCCCCGCCATGCCGGACTGGCTGCTGTGCCCCAAGGTCGAGGCGGCGGCCGACCTGCATTGCCTGCAATCGTGGCTGGGTGCGCGCTGCCCGCCGCTGGCGGCGCTGCTCGAAACCCCCGGCGCCATCGACGATGTGCAGGGCATCGCCCATGCGGGCGGCTCCCTGGCCGCGCTGATGCTCGGCGGTGCCGACCTGAGCGCCGAGCTGGGTTCCGAATTCGGCTGGGACGGCCTGCTGCATGCACGCGGCCGCATCGTCAACGCGGCGCGCGCCGCCGGGCTCCAGGCCTGGGACGTGCCGCATATCGACCTGACCGACATCGAAGGCCTGGCCGCCGAAACCCGGCGCGTGCTGGCGCTGGGCTTCGACTGCAAGACCGCCATCCACCCGCAACAGCTGGCGGCCATTCACCAGGCCTTCATGCCGCCGCCCGAGCAACTCGACTGGGCGCTGGCGCTGCTGGCCGAGGCTGACCGCGGCGGCGCCGAGGGCGCCTTCCTGTTCCGCGGTGCCATGGTCGATGCACCGGTTCTGCGCAAGGCGCGGCGGCTGGCGGCACGTGCCGGGCACGCCTGAGCTTTCTTTTCTCTGCCCCAATCTTTCAGACACAGGAGACACACATGGTCCAGGTCATCAAGAAAATCGGCGACCAGCGCTACCGCGAGAGTTTCGGCCGCCACTACGAGGAGTTCCAGATCGGCGACGTCTACGAGCACCGGCCCGGGCGCACCATCACCGAGACCGACAACACCTGGTTCACGCTGCTGACGATGAACACCCATCCGATGCATTTCGACGCCGAGTACGCCAAGGCCAGCGAGTTCGGCCGCTGCATCGTCTGCAGCCCCTTCACCGTGGCGCTGATGGTGGGCATGAGCGTCACCGACGTCAGCCAGAAGGCCATCGCCAACCTGGGCTGGAGCGACATCAAGCTGACCTTCCCGCTGTTTGCCGGCGACACCCTCTACGCCACCTCCGAAGTGCTGGACAAGCGCGAGTCCGCCTCGCGTCCCGGTGCCGGCATCGTCACCGTGCGCACCGTGGGCACCAACCAGGACGGCAAGGAGGTCTGCACCTTCAGCCGCACCATGCTGATCGCCCGCGTGGGCCACAGCGTCGAAGACAAGGTGGGGTACTGACATGAACGACCAGGCCAACCGGCAGATCGCCGAAACCGACGACCAGCAAGCCTTCGTGGATGCGGTCGAGTCCTGGGCCGAGAAGGAACTGCGGCCGGTGGCGCGCAAGTTCGACCAGGCCGACGAATACCCGCACGAGATCGTCGAGCAGATGAAGGAGCTGGGCCTGTTCGGCGCCACCATCGGCGAGGCCTACGGCGGGCTCGGGCTGTCGGCGTGGACCTATGCGCAGATCGTCGTCAAGGTGTCGTCGGTCTGGATGGCGCCGTCGGGCATCTTCAATTCGCACCTCATCATGGCGGCGGCCATCGAACGCGCCGGCACCGAGGCGCAGAAGCAGGCCTACCTGCCGCGCATGGCCACCGGCGAGTACCGCGGCAGCGTCGGGCTGACCGAGCCCAACGCGGGTTCCGACCTGCAGGCGATCCGCACCGTGGCCCGGCGCGACGGCGACGACTACGTCGTCAACGGCAACAAGACCTGGATCACCAACAGCCTGCATGGCCACGGCACCCTGCTGCTGGTCAAGACCGACCCGGCGGCACAGCCGGCGCACAAGGGCATGAGCCTGCTCATCGCCGACAAGGGCCCGGGCTTCAACGTGGTCGGCAAGCTCAAGAAGATGGGCTACCGCTCCATCGACACCTGCGAGCTCAACTTCGAGGATTACCGGGTGCCGAAATCGCAGCTGCTCGGCGGCGAGGAGGGCAAGGGCTTCTACCAGACGGCGGGCGGGCTGGAGCTGGGCCGCATCAACGTGGCAGCGCGCGGCGCCGGCATTGCCGAAGGCTCCCTGAAGCACTCGCTGCGCTATGCGCAGGAGCGCAGTGCCTTCGGCAAGCCGATCTGGCAGCACCAGGCGGTGCAGCTCAAGCTGGCCGACATGGCGACCCAGGTGGAGGGCGCCAAGCGCCTGATCGAACAGGCGGCACGCAAATACGACGCCGGCGAACGCTGCGACCTGGAGGCCGCGATGGCCAAACTGGCCGGCTCGGAGGCCGGCGCGTTCTGTTCGCAGGAAGCCATGCGCATCTTCGGCGGCTATAGCTACTCGGTGGAGTACGAGATCGAGCGCTATTACCGCGACGCGATGCTGATGTGCATCGGCGAGGGCACCAACGAGATCCTGCGCACCGTGATCGCCAAGCAGCTGGTGGACCGCTACCGCATCTGAGCCGCAGCCTCGCGCGGCGGGTGCGGGCCGGCGCGGTGGCCAGGGATTAGCGGCAGCCTTCCGGCTTGAACACCCGCACGCTCGAGGCCGGATGGTTCACGAGCTTCTCGGCCGACCGCGAGGGCCTCTGGAGCAACGCGCCGCCGCAGTTCGGGCACACGCCGCCCAACCGAAGCGCCGCGCAATCCGCGCAGAAGGTGCATTCGAAAGAGCAGATCCGGGCTTCCGACGAGTCCGCCGGCAAGTCCCGGTCGCAGCACTCGCAGCCGGGGCGCATTGCAAGCATCGTCAGGCCTCCGGTGGATCGGGCAAGACCCGCGTCTTCGCCAGTTGCGAATTGGCGTACCGCAGGTCGCTCGTCACTTCGGCGCCCAGCCACGCGGGCGAGGGCGGCACGATGTCCTCGGAAGCCAGCTCGATCTCTGCGGTGACCAGGCCCGCCAGCGGGCCTTCGAACACATCCACCTCGAAGCCGAAGCCATCGACGGCCACGATGTAGCGCACCTTGTCCAGCGCACCATGGCTGCAATGCTCGGCCAGCAGCACCTCGGCATCGGCCATCGGGATCGCGTATTCGAATTCCGCCCGCGACATGCCCTTCGACGGCCCTTTCAGCGTGAGAAAGGCCTCGTCGCCGGCGATGCGCACCCGCACCCACATGCCGTTGTCGGCGATGTAGCCCTGCGCCATGCGCACACCCTCCAGGCCGTTCACGACGGAGGCGTCGCGCACCAGGTATTTGCGTTCGATTTCGATGGGCATGACGGCGATGCGCGGCTGCGGAAAGGACAGGGCCGGGCAGTCTAAACGCCCAGGTAGTCCTTCCAAAGACCGCGGTCGCCGTCCAGCGCCTGCGAGTCGCCCTGCCACACCACCCGGCCGCGCTCCAGGATGAAATGCCGGTCGGCCAGCTTCAGCAGGCGCTCCACGTATTTGTCCACCACCAGGATGGTCTGGCCCACTTCGCGCAGGCGCGACAGGCATTGCCAGATCTCCTCGCGGATCACCGGCGCCAGCCCTTCGGTGGCTTCGTCGAGGATCAGCAGGCGCGGGTTGGTCGACAGCGCCCGGCCGATGGCCAGCATCTGCTGTTCGCCGCCGGACAGCTGGTTGCCCATGTTGCCGGCCCGCTCCTTCAGGCGCGGAAACAGGCCGTAGATGCGCTCCAGCGTCCAGGCATCGCGCTGGCCGTTGCGGTTGTCGGCGAAGGCCACCAGGTGTTCGCGCACGGTGAGGTTGGGAAAGCACTGGCGGCCTTCGGGCACGACCGCGATGCCCAGCCGGGCGATGGCGTCCGGCCGCATGCCGACCAGGGCCTTGCCGCCGAATTCGAGCCGGCCCTTGCGTGCGGCGAGGCCGCCGATGAGGGTCTTGATGGTGGTGCTCTTGCCCATGCCGTTGCGGCCGAGCAGGGTGACGACCTCGCCGGCCCGGATGTCCAGGTCGATGCCGAAAAGCACCTGGCTGGCGCCGTAGCCGGCCTCGATACCGCTGGCGTGCAGCAGGGGAGCCAGGGTGTTCATGCGGGAGCCTCCTCGGCGGTTTCGGTGCCGAGGTACACCGCCTGCACCTGCGGGTCGTTGCGGATCTGCTCGACCGTGCCGGCCACCAGCACCCGGCCGTAGACCAGCACCGAGATGCGGTCGGCCAGCGCGAACACCGCCTTCATGTCGTGCTCGATCAGCAGGATCGCCATGTCGCCCTTCAGCGTGGCGATGAGCGCGGTCATGCTTTCGCTGTCTTCCGGCCCCATGCCCGCCATGGGCTCGTCCAGCAGCAGCAGCTTCGGCTTTGCGGCAAGGGCCAGCGCCACGTCCAGCTGGCGCTGAGCGCCGTGCGGCAGCGAGCCGGCGATGCGCCCGGTGACCGCCTGCAGGCCCACCCGCGCGGCCAGGGCCTGCGCGGCATCGAGCAGTGCGCGGTCGTCGTTGCGGCGGCCGAACAGACGCAGGCTGCTGCCGGCCTGAGCCTGCACCGCCAGCAGCAGGTTGTCCAGCACCGTGGCCTTGGGAAAAATGCTGGTGATCTGGAAACAGCGCGACAGGCCCGAGCGAATGCGTTTGTCCATCGGCATGCCGGTGAGGTCGATGCCGTCCAGCACGATGCGGCCTTCGTCTGCCGGGTACAGCCCCGAGATCAGGTTGACCAGCGTCGATTTGCCCGCGCCGTTGGGCCCGATCAGCGCGTGGATTTCGCCCGGCTGCACCTGCAGCGAAACATGGTCGGTGGCGGTCAGGGCGCCGAAGCGCTTGACCAGGTTCTCGACGAGAAAATGGCTCATGCGGCTTTTCCCCCGGCGGCCGGCGCAGGTTGGGGTGCGGCGGCCGCGGTGCGTCGCGGCATCAGGCTGGCCAGGCCGCGCGGGGCCACGAAGACGATGGCGATCAGCAACAGGCCCAGGGGCAGGTGCCAGTAGTCGGTCACCTGCTTGAAGACCTCTTCCAGCCCGATCCAAACCGCGGCGCCCACCGGCCCGCCCCAGCGCAGCCCGACGCCGCCGATGACCACCATCACGATCAGGTTGGCCGACTGCGTCCAGTGCATCAGCGAGGGGCTGACGAAGGCGTTGTGTGTGGCCAGCAGGGCACCCGCCAGGCCGGCGATGGCGCCGGAAAGCATGAAGGCGGCCATCATCAGCCGCATCACCGGATAGCCCATGGCACGCATGCGTGTCTCGTTGTCGCGGATACCCATCAGCGCATGGCCGAAACGCGATTCGGTGGCACGGTTGAACAGCGCCATGACGCCGCCGAGCAGCAACAGCACGGCCCAGTAGAAAGGTGCTTCGGCGCCGCTCTCGAGGGTGTCCAGGCCGAAGCCGAGGAGCGGGCGTTCCATCAGGTTGTAGCCGTCGTCGCCGCCGTAGGCGCGCAACGAGACGGCGATGAAGTACAGCATCTGCGCGAACGCCAGCGTGCTCATGATCAGGTACACGCCGCGGGTGCGCAGCACGATCAGGCCGATCAGCCCGGCGGCCGCACCGGCGACCAGCAACGCCCCGCCCCACATCAGCCAGGCCGACTGCACGCCGGCATCCGACAGGGCGACCAGCGTGTAGGCACCGACGCCGACGAAACCGGCATGCCCCAGCGCGGCCATGCCGCCGTAGCCGAGGATGAAATTGAGGCTCGCGGCGGCCATGGCGAAGACCATGGCGCGGCGCACGAACCCGATATAGAAGTCCAGGCCCAGCAGCGGCGCCACCAGCGGAAAAGCCGCCAGCAGGACGGCGGCCAGCCAGGGCGCCCAACGTGTGAATCGCATGTCGCTCAACCTCGTGCGGGAAACAGCCCGGCGGGCTTGAAGGCCAGGACCAGCGCCATCAGGGCATAGGTCGCCAGGCCGGCGATGGCGGGTGCCAGGTCGGACACCAGCGTGGGCGAAAGAAAGGCCTTGAGCGCCATCGGCACGAACGCCCGCCCGACGGTGTCGACCATGCCCACCACCATGGCGGCCACGAAAGCGCCCCGGATGGAGCCGATGCCGCCGATCACCAGCACCACCAGCGAGGGGATCAGGATCTCCTCGCCCATGCCGACCTGCACGGCGGTCAGCGGCCCCATCAAAGCGCCGGCCAGGGCCGCCAGCGCGGCGCCCAGCAGGAACACGAGCGAGAAAACCTGGCCCACCCGGACGCCCATGAACTCGGCCATGCGGCGGTTGGAGGCACCGGCGCGCACCAGCATGCCGATGCGCGTGTGATTGACCAGCAGGTACAGCCCCACCGCCACCGCGACGCCGGCCGCCAGGATCACCAGGCGGTACGAGGGATACAGCAGCCCGGGCAGCAGTTCGACCGGGCCGGCCAGCGCGGCCGGCGCCGAAGCCATCAGCGGAGCCGCGCCCCAGATCATCTTGACCACGTCGTCGGCCACCAGGATGACGCCGAAGGTCGCCAGCACCTGCGCGAGATGGTCGCGTGCGTAGAGCTTGCGAAACATCAGCACCTCGAGCACCAGCGCCAGCACGATCACCACCGCGATGGCCGCGACCACCCCGACGAGGAACGAGCCGGTGCGCGTGTGCACGTGCGCGGCCACGTAGGCGCCGGACATGAACAGCGAGCCGTGCGCGAGGTTCATCACATCCATGATGCCGAAGATCAGCGTCAGCCCGGCGGCCAGCAGGAACAGCATGAAGCCGTATCCCAGGCCGTTGAGCATCTGCTCGATGAAGAGGGTGGGCGTCATGTCCTCACTTCATCCGGCACTGGTCGTGGTACGCATCGCGGTGCGCCTTGAGGGGCGTGGCCACGGTCTTGTTGGTGATGCGGCCGTCCGCCGTCTTGCCGACCACGCGCAGGTAGTAGTCCTGGATCGGGAAGTTGTTGTTGTCGTACTTGAAGGCGCCGCGCACCGACTGGAAGTTGGCCGCCTTCAGGGCCTTCAGGAGCGCCGGCTTGTCGGCCACGTTGCCCTTGACATCGCGCACCGCGGCATCCATCGCCAGGATGGCGTCGTAGGCCTGCGCGGCATAGAAAGTGGGATAGCGGTTGTAGGCCTTGCGGAACTCGGCGACGAACTTCTGGTTGGCCGCGTTGGGCAGGTCGTGCGACCACTGCGAGCCGCTGAACAGGCCGAGCATCGGCTCGCCCACGGCGGCGATGGTGTCCTCGTCCGAAGACGCCGGGGTGGTCAGCAGCACGGTGTCCTTGGACAGGCCCGACGCCACGAACTGCTTGATGAAGTTGATGCCCATCGCGCCCGGCAGGAAGAAGTACAGGGCGGCCGGCTTCTGCGCCCGCACCTGTGCCAGTTCGGCGGCGTAGTCGAGCTGGCCGACCTTGCTGTAGACCTCGCTGGACACCGTGCCCTTGAAGGTGCGCTTGAAGCCGGTCAGGTGGTCGCGGCCGGCGGGGTAGTTGGGCGCGATGATGAAGGCGGTCTTGTAGCCCTGGTCGGTGGCGTGCTGGCCCACCGTCTCGTCCCAGGTGTCGTTCTGGTAGCTCAGGCCGAAGAAGTAGGGGTTGCACTGGGCGCCCGCGTATTGGCTGGGGCCGGGGTTGCTGGTGATGTAGGGCACCTTGGCGGCGAACAGCGAGGGGCCCACGGCCAGCGCCACGTTCGACGGCGTGGGGCCGCTGAACAGGCTGATCCTGTTCTGCTGGATCATGCGATCGACCGCCTGCTTGGCCTGGTCCGGGCTGCCGGCGGTGTCGGCCTGGATGAACTCCGCCGGGTAGCCGCCGAGCTTGTTGTCCAGCAGCTTGATCGCCAGGTTCATCGCGTCGCGGGTCTCGCCGCCGCCGGTGGCGAAGGGTCCGGAAATATCCAGCGCCAGGCCGACCTTGATCGGGTCGGCGGCCAGGGCGGAAGTGGCGGCCGAGACGGCCAGTGCGGCAGTCAGGAGGGACGGAAGGCTCAGGCAGTTTTTCATGTCGATCAGTGGATGGCGTTGAAAAAGTCAGGCATGCAAAAAGCGGGCGAGGTCAGGCCTCGACCTCGACCCGGCCCGCCACGACCCGTACCGGAAAGGTGCGGACCGGCTCGGTACACGGCGCCTTGCAGGCGGCGCCTGTGCGGATGTCGAAGGTGCCCTGGTGCAGCGGGCACTCGACCTGGCCGTCCTCGATCCAGCCCTCGGAGAGCCGGGCCGCGCCGTGGGTGCAGAGGTCGTGCAGGGCGTACAGATTGTCGCCTTGCTTGAAGATGGCCAGGGGCTTGCCGCCGGCCACCACCGGCCAGGCGGCGTCCTCGGAGAAGTCGGCCGGCTCGCCGATGTCGTGCCAGGTCGCGTTGATCGTTTCGCTGCTCATGTCGGGGCTCCTTCAGATGGGCGTGGCCAGCAGGGTCTGCACCCGCAGGGTATCGAAGACCACCCGTTTCTTGCGGTAGCGCAGCTCGCCGGTCTCGTCGCGCACCAGCTCGTCGTCGTAGCGGCCGGCCTGGTACACGTTGGATTCGCCGTTCTGGCCGGTGATCACCACGATGTAGCTCGAAGTGGTGGTGATGGTCTCGCCGTCGTTCGAGGTGACCACCAGGCCCGAGGTCATGTGGCGGTAGGTGTGGCCTTCGAAGATGTTGGCGTGGCGCAGCGACAGCACCCGGTCGCGCAGCATCTTGCGGTTGCGGCAGTAGATGACCGGTGCGGGCAGGCCGGCGTCGACGTTTTCCTTGGGGATGATCTCGTAGCGGCAGTCTTCGGTGAAGAACTCGGTCCAGGCCTCGAGCTGGTCGTTGTCCAGCGCGCTGACGTAGCGGGCCTGCAGTTCGCTCAGCTCCAGCCAGAGTTGCAGTTTTTCGGTCTTGCTCGTCATGGTGTCAGTACCCCATCAGCTTCTGGTAACCCAGCCAGAAACGGCGGATCAGGTTTTCGGTGATCAGCGTCTCCTGCTGCTCGGGCGCATCGCGCGCCATGTCCAGCACCGACAGCGCATCGGCATCGCGGAAGGTGCCGCGCTGCACCAGTTCGGTGGCCTCGGTGTCTTCCATCGAGATGTAGCCGGCCGGCCCGACCAGGTTGGCCTGCAGCATGCGCAGTTCGCGCATCTCGGGGGTGTCGTCGGCGTAGCCGAAGAAGTGGAAGACGAGCTCGAAGTTGCTCGGCCCCTTGGGCAGCAGCTGGCGGCAGACCAGCGTGTTGTGGATCTGCTGGATCACCAGCTGCGGAAAGATCGGCTGGATGTGATTGGTGGTCAGCTCGTCGAACTCCTTGATCTGGCCGAGCAGCTCCGGGTCTTCCAGGCTGAAGCCGTCGTCCATCGAGCGGATGTTCTGCGCGTTGTAGGCAGCGGCGGTGTCGCCGGCCTCCTCGATCTTGGTGGCCGTAATGATGCTGTGCAGGCCGTGGGTGGCGTCCGGGATGGAGCGCGCCTTCATGCCCACCCGGAAGATGTTGAAGGTGGTGTGGAACAGGTGCAGCAGGCTGGCGTGGTACGGGTCCTTGACGTTCTCCAGGTACAGCTTCCAGTTCGACTTGCTGTACTGGCGGGTGCAGCCGAGGTACTCGACAGGCTTGTGGAACAGCCGGTCGATCCACGGCCGCATCTCGGCGCCCAGGTATTCGGGCAGCGGCGGGGTCTCGTCGGAAAAACTGGCGAAGAGCAGGCCCTTGTAGCTGGCCACCCGCAGCTTGTGCAGGCCGTTGCCTTCGGTGGTGAAACTCTTGGGCATGCCGGCCTGGCCTTTTTGCCCGCGCCGGAAAGGCACGCCCTGGAGATCGCCCTCGCAGGTGTAGCTCCACTGGTGGTACACGCAGGTGTGGCTGGCGGCGTTGCCGCGCTTTTCGCGGCAGACCATGGCACCCCGGTGGGCGCAGCGGTTGACCCAGCAGGCGAAGCCGTCGGCGGTGCGGGTGACGACCACCGGCGTGTCGCCGACGAAGGTGCTCTTGAAGTCGTTGAGGTTGGGAATCTCGGCTTCCAGGCCGAGAAAGTTCCAGGTCGGCCCGCGGTAGATGCGCTCCTGCTCGCGTTCGTACACCTCTTGCGAACTGAACACGCGGTATGGCACGCGGGAGCCGTCGGCTTGGGGGAAATGCACCGCGCGGCCGATGGGGGCCGGCGGGCTGATGACGGTTTCGGACATGGCGGATTCCTCTGGGGTGATCGACTTGCGGGCAAGTCTAGGAACCGCCCCCGGAGGCCGCTATCCAGTTAGCGCAGGGCAGGGTCTTTGGCCTATCCGGTTCTGGAAAAAGTCACGGCGATCAGTGCGTGGGTGTCTCGCGCGGCAACTCGCCGAACCGGTCCCGGTAGTACGCGGAAAAACGCCCCAGGTGGCCGAAGCCGTATTCGAGCGCCGCCTCGGTGACGCTGGCATCGCCCCCCATGAGCCGGGCGCGCGCCGCGTCGAGCCGCATGCAGCGCAGCAGCTCCATCGGCGAGGTGCCGCGGTGGCGCTGGCACAGCACGCCGAGGGTGCGCACGCCCACGCCCGCCGCGCCGGCCAGGTCGGCCAGCGCGATCGGGGCGGCGAGCCGCCGCCGCATATAGGCTTCCATCGCCTCGATGCGTTGTTCGGTGGCCGATTCGGCCGGCACGACGATCGGCGAGGCGGCAGGGACCACTGGCGCGCCGCCGTGCTGCGCACGCAGGAAAAGGGCGATGTTCTGCTCGAAGTGATCGGCCCAGTCGCGGTGCGCCTGGCTGCCGTTCTGCAGCGCGGTGGTCAACACCAAAGATTGCAACATCAGCCGCCACTGGGCCTCGCTGGCTTCGGGCATGAGCGCGGCCGGCGGCAGCAGCGCAGCGGCGCCGGTACTGCCCAGCAGGTGCGTGGGCACTTTCAGGATGAATTGTTCGGAGCCACGCTGCCACCACATGCGGATGTCCTTGCGTGGCGCGATCAGGGCCGAGCGGCCCTCCGGAATGCAGATGCGGTGACCGTCGGACTCGATCTCCGCCGAGCCGCGCAGCGACATGTGCATCAGGAAAAAATCTTCAAACGGGCGAGGCCGCACTTCGACCTCGGCTCCATAACGCAGCGCGAACATGCGCATCTGTCGCATCTCGGCCTTGAACATGGCGGTATCCACCGCACCGCCACGCCACTGCAGGTCATGATCGGACAGCTCGCGCGAGACGTGGTCGTGCGACTCGACGGCAGCGTCGGAGCGGAACAGGCAATGGCGGTAGAGCGCAGACAGGTCCAGCGCTCGGTCCGCACGGATCTGCGCGGGCGGGGAGGTCATCGAGGGAATCGTTTTTGGTTGCCGTGACGCGAGCAATTTCCATGCCGCGCGGCGTATCGACGATTCTTGCGACGCTTCCCGGTTTTTCCCATCCGCATTTCCCCGCGGCAGGCAGAAGACGCCAGTCGCCGGTCGGCGTAGCCGACCGCTGCAGACCTACTCCGGAAGCTGGCCGATCAACCCCATCGCCTGCTTGCGCTGCGCACGCAGCATCGGCAGGCTGGTTTCGATGAAGCTCTTGAGCTGGGGATCTTTCACCCGCTCGCGAGCGCGCTCGAAACGCTCGATATCCTTTTCCGAATCGTCGAGGCCGATGTTCTTGACGAACTCACGGTCGACTTTCTCCAGCTTGTCTTCTTCCAGGCTGCGCACGCGGCGACGCAGCTCGTGCTGGAGTTCGCGCGGCAGTTCCATCGAGCGGCTGGCGGCGAGTTTCTCCAGCGATGCGTTGGACTTTTCCCGTTCGTCTACGAGACGGCGGGCAAAGGCCTTCACCTGCGGATCTTGTGCGCGCTTTGCCGCCACCTGGGCTGCCTGCACCTGGTACACGCCGGCGTTGGCCGCATCCGTCACGAAGGTCTTGTCGGTCTGGTTGAAAGCGCCATCGGCGTGAGCCGTCAACGCGGCCAGAACGAGCGCCGTGCCGGTGCAGAGCTTGAGGATTCCTCGCTTCACTTCTTGTCCTCCCCGGTCCGCTTTTCTTCCAGCGGCTCCATCTGCCAGCTGTTATCCGTGCCGTCGTCCTGCGGCACCGAGTCTTCGCTGGCGGGCGGATTGGGTTCTTCGCGCGAGGCGGGCGCCTGCGGGTGGGAGTTGGGTTTGGATGTCATGGCCGGAGTTTCGACCTGGCGACGCGCCGCTGCTTGTCGGAGAGCGGGGCCGCGAAACGTAGGCGCCGGCACACTTTTGCAGTGTGCCGGCGTCATGGGCCGCTTACACGCCGAGCAGTTGCCCGACGGTGCAGCCGGCGGCCGCCAGCACGATGCCCAGCCCGAGCCATCGGCGGGCGAACAGGGAACGGATCGAGGCGTTGTGCATGGCGGCCTACCTTCAGGCGAGTGCGCTGCTGAGCACCAGGCTGCCGTTGAGGCCGGCGGGGAAGAAACCGCCCCGGTTCACCGCGCCCGGATTCAGGTACACGATGTTGAGCACATCGCCCGGCGTGCGGCTGTAGGCGATGCCGTTGGCATCCAGCGGCACGATGTTGGACGCGCCGGAGGCGTCGGCTGCGATGCCCTGATCGACATCGGCCGAGTTGTCCAGGCTGTCGCGCGCGTCCGAAATCTTGCCGGCAGCGGATTGCGCGTCCACGCCCTTCGAGTACAGAACGGTGCGGACCAGACCGGCGTGATAGGCCTCGGCCGCCAGGATGCCGGCAGCGGCTTCCAGGTACGTCTTGTTGGTGATCAGCGGTGCGGCGCCCTTGTAGGCGGTAACACCGACGTCCTCGAAGATGAACGCGCCCAGCAGGAAGTTGATGTCGTTGGCGTACGGATTGAAAGCGGTTCCTGCCGGTGCCAGGCCTGCGGCCTGCGCCGCCTTGGAGAAAGCGCCGTTCGGGTCGGTGCCACCGATATCGATGCTCGGCATGGCGACGGCCGACGACATCAGCGCCGACCGCAAAAATGCCACGTGCGCCAGTTCATCGGCGGCGATCTCCTTGGCGTAGGCCGCCACGACCGGATCGCTAAACGGAACGCGGGTGCCACCGGTGACGGTGCCGCGCGTGCCGAGGCCGGTGGTCAGGTTGTCGGGCAGGCCGGCTCCGGTGGTCGCGTACAGATAGAACTGTGCTTCGAGGTACTCGAGGTTGAGGGCGAAGTTCAGGATTTCCGGGTCGGTCGGAGCATCTGCGCTGATCGCGTCGTTGGAACCCCCGCCGCAGGCCGTGAGGATGACACCGCCCGCCATGCCGGCGGCAAATCCGCTGGTCTTGCGGAAGAACATCCTTCGTTCCTTGAGTTTCTCGGAACGGCGCTGAAGGATGGAAAGGGGGGTATCGGGCAAGTCGATCATGTTTTCTCCAGATGCATTGGTGCAGTAGCACAAAGTCGTGGAATTACCGGGCGGCAGTAGTGCCGCATGGCGTTGTGGAAGTCACCTGCCCGAACGGGCCGCAGCGCTACGGTTTGTTCTGGCGGAGGCGATGCTCCTGGAGATGGATACGGGCCGGCGCGGCTTGCGGATGCGGTCACAACGTAGGAGAAGACGCCGTCAAAACGTAGGGGTGCCCTTGCGCCGGGGCAACCCCTACGGGTTAACGCTCAGGTGGCGTACACCGCCGCCAGATCCCGGAAACCCTTGATCTCGATCGGGTTGCCGAAGGGGTCGAGAAAGAACATCGTCCACTGCTCGCCGGGCTCGCCCGGAAAACGGCCCTGCGGCGGCAGCACGAAGTCGGTGCCGGCAGCGCTGAGGCGGTCGGCCATGGCCTGCCATTCGGGCAGGGCGAGGATCAGGCCGAAGTGCGGCATCGGCACCATCTTGTCGCCGACCTTGCCGGTCGCGGCGGTGCTGAAGGGGGCGCCGAGATGCAGCGAGATCTGGTGGCCGAAGAAGTCGAAATCGACCCAGGTATCGGTGCTGCGGCCTTCGCGGCAGCCCAGCACGTCTCCGTAGAACCGGCGCGCCTGGTCGAGGTCGGTGATGTTGAAGGCGAAATGAAAGATCGATTGCATGGCGGGTCTTGGCGGTAAGAAACAGGAAAGTCGGGGAGGGCGCTTCAGTAGCCCTTGCGCGGGTCGACCACGCCGGTCAGCGCGCCGTCCTGGCGGCTGGCGCGAATCTTCGCGGCGATCTGGGAGGCGCCTTCGCCGATGACCGTCTGCGCCGAGATGTGCGGGGTGAGCACGACTTTCGGTTCGTTCCAGAAGCGGTGTTCCGGCGGCAGCGGCTCCTGGCGGGTGACGTCGAGCGTGGCACCTGCCAGGTGCCCGCTGTCGATCAGGCGCAGCAGGTCGTCCTCGACCAGATGGGCCCCGCGCGCCACGTTGATGAGGTAGCCGCCCGGCTGCAGGCGCGACAGGGTGTCGTGGCGCAGGATGCCCTCGGTGGCCGGCGTGAGGGGCAGCAGGCAGACCAGCACGCGGGTCCGGGACAGGAACTCGTCGAACCGGTCGGCGCCGGACAGGCAGGTCACGCCCTCGATCTCCTTGGGACTCTGGCTCCAGCCGAACACCGGGAAATCGAAGGCCGCCACCGTCCTGGCGACCCGCTGGCCGAGCATGCCCAGGCCCATGACGCCGACCGGAAACTGGCTGCGTGAACGGGGCGGCCGCTGCGTCCATTGCCCGGCGGCGGTGCTGTCGGCGTAGACGTCGAATTCACGGAAATGACGCAGCAGGGCATGGCACACGTAATCGGCCATCTGCACGGCCATGCCGCCGTCCTCGATGCGCACGATGCGTGCCTGCTCCGGCAGCCGCAGGCGCATCAGGCCGTCCACGCCGGCGCCCATGTTGAAGATGAACCGCAGCTTGGGATGGGCATCGATGAAAGCCTGGCTGGGCGACCAGACGATGGCGCTTTCGGCCTCCGCCGCGACCTGCGGCCAAACGACCAGCGGCGTTTCCGGAAGGTGCTCGCGCAGGCCGGTTTCCCAGGCTGCTCCGACGGCGTGGTTGCAGAACATGGCGACGGGGAGCGAAGCGGGCGAGTGAGGCATGGCAGTTTTCGGAACGGGCAAAGCCGAATTATTGGAGAATATTTTTCATGCGAATCCAAAATTTAATTGGGTCGGGCATGAAAGATTTTTAACCATGAAAAGGTGTTCGCGATGATCCGATACCTTGGCACCTTGTCCGCCGTGGCGCACCACGGCACCTTCGCGGCAGCGGGCGACCGGCTGGGCCTGACGCAGTCGGCGGTCAGCATCCAGATGCGCAAGCTGGAAGAGACGCTGGGCGTGCAGCTTTTCGATCGCAGCGGACGCACCGCGGTGCTCAACGAGGCCGGCCGGCGGGCGCTGCAGCATGCCGAGCAGATCCTCACCCTGTTCGGCCAGATGACCCAGGGAGTAGCCGACACCGACGTCACCGGTACCTTGCGAGCCGGCGCCATCAGCACCGAGTTGCTGGCCCACGTGATCGACGCGCTGGGGTACTTTCGCGAGCGCTTCCCGAATGTCGAGGTGCATCTCACGCCGGGCACCTCGGTCGACCTGGTGGGGCTGGTGGAAAAGCAGCGGCTGGACTGCGCCGTCATCGTGCGTCCGGCCTATCCGCTGGAAGGCACGCTGCGATGGCAGGCGCTGCGCCGCGAGCCTTTCGTGTTGATCGCGCCGGGCACGGAGCGATCGGCCGATGTCGGCTGGTTGTTGAGCCATCGGCCCTTCATCCGCTACGACCGTCATTCCCACGGCGGCAGCCTGGTCGAGCGTTTCCTGAAGCGCAAGAAGTACGCCGTGCGGGAGTCCGTGGAAACCGATTCCATCGAGGCGATCGCCCTGTTGGTGGGACGAGGCGCGGGGGTGGCGATCCTGCCGCGTACGCCGGCGCTGCAGGTCGCCGGTGCTGCGCAATTGCGCGTGCTGGCACTGGGGGCGGACACGTTCTACCGCGAAATCGGCATGGTCGAGCGGGTGGATAACCCCCGTGCACATCTCAATGGCGATTTTTGGCGGGCCCTGACGGCCGCGGGTCGTGCTGAAAAACCGCCAGCCGATTGGTAATCGTATTAGCGGTATCCGGGGGTTTTATCGGAAATACCTCGGAAGAAAAGAAACACATTAATTTGGTCAAAAAATCATCCTTTGCCAAATATAGACTCCATCGCTTCAGTTTGTCGGCGATAGCTCTATCGGGCTGATCGGCTTGCAATATTCATCATGCTGGCCCGTCATCGAGTCGAGCCTCGCGGGATACCCGGCTTCAGGCCGCGCATCAAGGAGTACCGGTGGCCCATCTTTTGTTTACCCCGCGCGGTCGTGCAGCATCCGGCTGTATTTCGGTGTGCGTCGCAGTTCTCGCTTCGGGCTGGCTATCTCTGTCGCCCGCCGCTGCGGCGTCGGCGGGGGCTATCGTTTTGCCGGGCTGGAATAAATCGATGCCGTACGTTTCAGGCGATCGCCCGGCCGATTTGGCGACGGGTGAAAAGAATATCAATTCAAGTTCGGGTTCTGCTATGGATTATCCAAAATCCGAAGTGAATATGCGAATTCAGGTCATTACTTCTGGTGGCGTCGCGCAGAAATTCGAATTTTCGCATTCGAATCTGTTCAGTACGCCGAAATCCCTCCACACCACCGCACCGCTCGTGCCGAGTCCCCGCGAACCCGATGCCATTGCAGTAAGCCACTCGCACACGGCGGTCACCCTGACCGAAACCCCGCCGCCCAATGCATGGCTGACCGGTGCCGCCTGCACCGACGCGCAGCGGTCACGCACCGGCAATCCGCCGTCCTTCGGAATCCTGAACGACCAAACCCTCACCGTGCCTGCCGCCTACGTTCTGCCGGGGGCCGACATCACCTGTGTGTTCAGCCACGAGGTTCGCAGCGGCATGCACGGCTTGCTGTTCAACGACGACGGTGCGGGCGACGGAACCGCCAACGACGGCATCCTCAACGGCGCCGAATCCGGCTGGTCGGGCGGGGCGGTTTCCCTCACCAACTGTGCGGGGCTCACCTACGGGCATTCCACTTCCGACGCCGCGGGGCGCTTCGTGCTGGCCATGCCGCCTCGTCTCGCTTCCGGCGCGGCGCTGTGCCTGCAATCGGCTCGTGTCGTCGGCCGCCAGCCTACCGGCGCATCGGTCGACTCGACGCCGCTGGCCGGCGGATCACCGGTCGACGTGGCCGGCACCGCCTATCGCTACGGCCGTGGGCCTTTCGGCGCGCGCGTCGATTGGGTCTGGCGCGGGGCCGGTGCGCCGGAGGGTGCCAGCGTTCAACTGGGGTCGGTGCCGGCCGCACGTTTCGTCGATGCGGGCGTCGTGGGCGGACGAGCCGGAGACACCGTGACGCATGCGCATGTGCTGACCTCCGGCACGGCGGCCAGCATCCACTTCTCGATCCCCCGCGCCTTCGCCGTTCCGCCCACGCCTGGTTGGGCCGAACGTATCTTTGCCGACCCGGGCTGCACCGGGCGACTGCAGGCGGGAGCCGATCGCCTCTATCCGCCGGCCTCGCCGAGAACCCTGGCCGCGGGTGAACGGTTCTGCATCGTGCTCCAGGAAACCATCCCCACCGGCGCCCCGATCGGCAGCCGCAACACCACCAGCGTTCAGGCCACCCTGGCCTTTTCCAATGCCGGCCCGACGGGCCTTTCGGAAAGTGTCGTACTGGACGACATCACCACCGTGATCGACACGGTGCCGCCCGTCGACTGACGGCTCCCTCCGGCAATCCCTTTTTTCTCCGAACCCTCCGGGCGTCAAAGCCGTCCGGCCGTCGGCGTGCCCGTCTTTCTCCAACCCTTCGAACGGAATCAGCGTGAACCCATCCAGCAGCCAGAAATTCATCGCGCGCAACCGCGCCCCACGGGTGCAGATCGAATACGACGTGGAGATCTACGGCTCCGAAAAGAAGGTCGAGCTGCCATTCGTCATGGGAGTCATGGCAGACCTGTCCGGCAACGCTGCCAGCTCCGGCGATCCCGGCGACGCCGACCGGGTGCCGGTGGCCGACCGCAAGTTCCTGAGCATCGACATCGACAGCTTCGACGAGCGCATGAAAGCCGTCCGGCCGCGCGCCACCTTCGCCGTTCCCAACCAGCTGAGCGGCACCGGCCAGCTATTGGTCGACATGAGCTTCGAAAGCATCGACGACTTCGCACCGGGCGCCATCGCCCGGCAGGTGGCACCGCTGGCCCGGCTGCTCGAGGCGCGGACCCGGCTGGCCAACCTGCAGACCTACATGGACGGCAAGGCCGGCGCAGAGGGCCTCCTGAACCAGTTGCTCGACCAGCCGCAGCTGATGCGGGCGCTGGCGCAGCAGTCCCGCCCGGGCACGGCGCCCGAGCCGGCCGATCCGGCCGATCCGGCCGATCCGGCCTGAGCCGGCCTGATCCCGCGCCATCTTTCCATTCACGAACACCACCATGACCCTGCAAACCACCTCATCCGCCGACGTTTCGACCCGGGCGCTCATGCCCGCGCTACCCCTCGTGGCGGACGACTTTCCCCGCCTGCTCGAACAGGCCTTCAAACCGCACACCCAGGAAGCCCGCCACGCCGTGGAGTGCGCCGTGCAGACCTTGGCGGAGCAGGCGCTGCAGCTGGCCGACACGCTCACCGACGACGCCTACGGCAGCATCGAAGCCATCATTTCGCGCATCGACCAGATGCTCGCGGAGCAGATCAACCTGATCCTGCATGCGCCTGCCTTCCAGCAGGTGGAAGCGGCGTGGCGGGGCCTGCACCAGTTGGTCAGCAACACCGAGACGGACGAGAAACTCAAGATCCGTTTCATGGATATCTCCAAGGACGAACTGCGTCGCACGGTACGCCGCCATCGGGGCATCGCCTGGGACCAGAACCCCCTCTTCAAGCGCATCTACGAGGAGGAATACGGCCAGCTCGGAGGAGAACCCTACGGCTGCCTGGTCGGCGATTTCTTCTTCGACCACACGCCGGCCGATGTCGAGTTGCTGGCGGCGTTGTCACGCATCGCGGCGGCGGCGCACGCGCCTTTCATCGCGGGCGCGTCCCCTTCCTTGCTGGGCATGGAGTCATGGCAAGAACTTGCCAACCCGCGCGACCTGTCGCGCATCACTTCCAACCTCGAACACGCGGCCTGGTCGGCACTGCGGGAGACCGAGGATTCGCGTTATGTCGGGCTGGCCATGCCGCGCGTCCTGGCCCGCCTGCCCTACGGGGCGCGCACCAATCCGGTCGACGAATTCGCCTTCGAGGAGCAAACCGACGGCGCGAACCACCGCAACTTCGTGTGGACCAATGCGGCCTATTCGATGGCAGTCAACATCAACCGCAGCTTCAAGCGCTACGGCTGGTGCACCATGATCCGGGGCGTCGAGTCGGGCGGCACGGTCGAGAACCTGCCCTGCCATACCTTCCCCACCGACGACGGCGGCATCGACATCAAGTGCCCGACCGAAATCGCCATTTCCGATCGCCGTGAATCGGAGCTGGCACGCGCCGGCCTGGTCCCCCTGGTGCACCGCAAGAACACCGGCAACGCGGCCTTCATCGGTGCGCAATCGATGCAGAAGCCGCAGGAGTACGTCGACCCGGACGCCACCGCCAATGCCCAGTTGGCGGCACGCCTGCCCTACCTCTTTGCCAGCACCCGCTTCGCCCATTACCTGAAATGCATCGTGCGCGACAAGCTCGGGAGCTTCGCCGAGCGCGAGGACATGCAGCGCTGGCTCAACGAATGGATCATGGCCTACGTCGATGCCGATCCGGCCAACTCGTCGCAGCAAACCAAGGCGCAGCGGCCGCTCGCGGCGGCCGAAGTGGTGGTCGAGGAAACACCGGGCAATCCGGGGTTCTACAGCGCCAAGTTCTTCCTGCGGCCGCACTTCCAGCTGGAGGGCCTCACCGTGTCCCTGCGCCTGGTGACGCGCCTGCCGTCGCTCAGGCCCGCCACCTGATTCACAGCGCCCGATCTAGGCCGCCGGGTAGCCGGGTAGCCGGGTAGCCGGGTAGCCGGGTTTCCCACCCGCGCTGGCGTGCCTGGCCACATTTTTCCCGCCCGCCGGCGCGGCCGGCGCCGGTTGTCTTTTCCCTTTCGCTTATCCACTCAAGGAGCATCCCATGGCCCAGGACATTTTCATCAAGATCGACGGCATCGAAGGCGAGTCGCCCGATGACACCCACAAGAACGAGATCGAGGTGCTCGCTTTCCAGTGGAAGGTGCTGCAGGAGTCCGCCATGCACGCAGGCTCAGGCGGCGGCGCGGGCAAGGCGACGGTCGAAGACCTGGAGTTCGAGCACTACATCGATCGTTCCAGTCCCAATCTCATGAAGTACTGCCTCACCGGTAAACATGTCAGCGAGGCACGGCTCACCGTTCGCAAGGCCGGCGGCAGTCCGTTCGAATACCTCAAGCTGGTCTTCAACGACGTCATCGTCACGGCGGTGATGCCCTACGGCGCACACAAGGACGAACAGCGCATCCGGGAAAAGGTGCGCCTGTCCTTCTCCCGCATCACCCAGGAATACGCGGTGCAGAACGCCCAGGGCGGCAGCGGCGGGGCGGTGGTCGCCGGCTACGACATCAAGGGCAACCGCGAATCCTGAGGCGCCGCCGCACGCGTTTCCCGCCCGACCTCCCACCCGACCGCACGTCGCACCGAAAGCCCCCGCCGCCATGCATTGGTACAACAAGATCGCCTGGAGCGAGGGGCAGTTCCTGCGCCCGCAACTGTTTCAGCAACAGGAGCGCTATCTCGAGCAATATGCGCATCGTCGAGCAGCGTTGGCGGGGCCTTTCTTCTGGGGCTTCAGCCAGTACGAGATCGACGGCCACGGCCTCTCGCTGGGGCACGTCGGCCTGACCCTGGCAGCCGGCATCCTGCCGGACGGAACACCCTTCAAGGCGCCCGGCGAAACACTCGTTCCCACGCCCCTGGCCGTGCGCCAGGAACACAGCGGCCAGCTGCTGTGCCTGGCCGTCCAGGCGAGCATGCCCGGCACCGAGGAAACCAGCTTCGACGCGCCCTTGCGGCAGGCGGCGTCGCTGGCGCGTTTCGGCGTATTCGACGCCGATGTGGACGACAGCAACTCGATCAGCCAGGGCCCCAAGCCTGTACAGCTGTCGCGCCTGCGCCTGCGGGTGATGCTGGCGACGGATGCCGAGGGCGGCTGGGCCAGCCTGCCGTTCGCGCGGGTCGAGAGGGTGTGCAGCGACGGCTCCGTGGAGCTCGACGCCGGCTTCGTCCCGCCGGTGTGCGGGTACTCGGCCAGCCCGCAACTGGTGTCGTGGTTCAAAGACCTGCATTCGACGCTGCACCTGCGCGCGGGTGCGCTCGCCGCCAGGCTCAGCGCCAGCGACGGTCGGACCCACGAATCCGCCGAGGTCGCCGACTACCTTCTGCTGCAAATCCTCAACCGTGCCGACGCGGCCCTGCGGCATCTGCTCACCATTGCCGTCACGCCGCCGGAAACCTTCTACCGGCTGCTGCTCGGCCTGGGCGCCGAGCTGTCCACTTTCGTGCGCACCGACACCCGCGTGCCGCCCCTGCATCCGGCCTATCGGCACATCGCGCTGGCGGATTCCTTCACCGCGCTGGTCGCGGACACGCGGATCCTGCTCAACGAGGTGCTGGTGCGCAGCGCGCGGCAGATTCCCCTCGAGGAAAGGCCCGACAAGGTGCGGGTGGCCCATGCGGGCCCGGCCGACCTGAAGGGATTCTCCAGCCTGGTGTTCGCGGTGGCCGCCGAAATGCCGGCGGATCGCCTGGCCACCGAATTCCCGCAGCATTGCAAGGTAGGTCCCAGCGATCGCCTGGCCGACCTCATCCGCACCCACGTGCCCGGCATCGCTCTGCAGCTGCTGCCGGTGCCGCCGCGCCAGATTCCGTTCCACGCCGGCTACCTGTACTTCCAGCTGGACACGCACGGCCCGCTGTGGGCGCACCTGCTGCAGCACGGCGGCATCGGCCTGCACATCGGCACCGTCTTTCCCGGGCTGCGCCTCGAGTTCTGGGGCGTCAGCAAGAAATGACCCGTCCTCCCCAAGACGCACGCGAACACGCACACGCCAACGGCCACCCGCGCGACGCCGCCGAAGCCGCACCGGCCACCGGCGGCCGACCTTCCGCGCAGGACCGGATCGACGCCAAAGGCAGGGCCGACAAGCGCCTTCTCCCGGAAGACTCTCCCTACCAGGCGCGCCTGCAGGCGGTGAAGGCAGCCGCGCATCCCCTGCTCGAAGCGGCCATGCCGCTGCTGCGGGCCCTGGCCGACATGCCCCGCGCACTCGACGCAGAAGCGGCCTACCTGCTGCGCCGCCTGCTCGACCGCGAAGTGCTGCGTCTGCACAGCCTGTGCGGCGACGCCCTGATCCGGCACGAGCACTGCGTGGCGGCCAGCTATGCCCTGTGCACCGCGCTGGACGAGGCGGCTGCCACCACCGACTGGGGCAAGGGCGGCGTCGGCGACGTCGGCCTGTGGTCGGCCGACCAGCTCGCCGTGCGCTTTCATGGCGATAACAAGGGCGGCGACAAGGTGTTCCTGCTGCTCGGCCGGCTGTCCGCGAGCCCGGCCCAGCACATCGACCTGATCGAGGTGCTCTACGCCATCCTCGGCCTGGGCTTCGAAGGTCGCTACGCGGCGGGCGGCGCCGGCGGGAGCAACGATGCTCGGCGGCAGCTCGACACGGTGCGGCACCGGCTGTTCGGTCTGCTGGCGGATGCCCGGGGCGAGGTGCCGGTGCTGCTGTCTCCCCATGGGCGCGGCTCGGGCAGCGCGGGTGGCACGGGCGACGCGCCGGGCTTTTTCCGGCGCAGGCCGGCGGTGTTCCGGCCGCTCAAAACCTTGCCGCTGGGCTGGACCTGCGCACTCTATGTCTGTGTGCTGACCGGGCTTTTCGTCTGGCACAAGACGGCGCTCGATCGCCGCACGGCGGCCGTGCTGGCGGGCATCCACGCGGTGGGCGCGCTGCACTCGACCGCCGCGGCCAGGCCGGTGGAGCCGATGCGGCTGAAGGCATTGCTCCACGACGAGATCGAACGAGGTCGGGTCAGCGTCGAGGAAAACGCCGAGCAGAGCACCGTCAGCTTCCACGGCGACGGCATGTTCGCCGCGGGTAGCGCACGCCTTTCCGCCGGGTCGCTGCCGTCGATCGCGGTGCTGGCGCAGGAACTCCAGCGCTCGCCCGGTGTGGTGCAGGTCAACGGCCATACCGACGACCTGCCCATCCGCACCCGCGAGTTCCCCGACAACCAGCGCCTGAGCCGGCAGCGCGCGCAAGCCGTCGCCGAAGCGCTCCAGGCCGGCGGTCTCGACGCGGCCCGCCTGAAAGTCGAAGGGCTGGGAGACACCCGGCCCGTCGCCGACAACCGCACGGTCGCCGGCCGTGCGCTGAACCGGCGCGTCGACGTCGTCCTCGTGTCCGACTAGGTCCCCATGGAAATCCTCAAATCGTTCTTCGGCGCCGTGTTTTCACGTGCCATCCTGCTCGGGGCGGCGGTGCTGCTGCTGGGCCTGGCGCTCTGGTTCGCCGGCCCGTCGCTGGGGGTCGATGGCAGCCGGCCGCTGGCGCCCGTCGGTGCCCGGCTGGTCGCCATCGGCCTGCTGGCGGTGCTGGCCCTGCTGTGGCTCGCCGGCGGCCCGGTCGTGTTGATCCTGCTGCCGATCCTGTGCCTGTTCTTGTGGTTTGCCGGGCCCGCCTTGTCGGTCGGAGACGCCCGGCCTCTCGAATCCACGCTGGCGCGCGGGATGTGCGTGGCGGCGGTCGTGCTGGCCTGCGCGGTCTGGGGGGTGTGCTGGCTGCTGGTGAAGGTGTCGGAAGAACCCGCCTACCTGCAAAAGCTGCGGCTGTTTCGCCCGACCGACACCGCCGAGGCTGCCCGCCGCCTGGCCTTGCTGCCCGTAGCCGCCAAGGTCGCGCAGGCCGTGGCGCAGCTGAAACTGCTGCAGGCCGGCGGTTTCTGGCGTCGTACGTTCGAGAAAAACCGCCACGTCTATGCGCTGCCCTGGTTTCTTCTGATCGGCCCGCCCGGCGCCGGCAAAACTTCGCTGCTGCGGCAATCCGGCCTGCAATTTCCTTTGGCCCCCACGGCGCGGCCGGGCGCATCGGCAGGGCAGGGCGACGCCGGCACGCCGGACTGCGAATGGTGGTTGGCCAACGAAGCAGTCCTGATCGACACCGCCGGCCGTTATTGCCTGGCCACGTCCGGCGATGGCGTGGCCGGCGTTCCCCCGACGCCGGATCGCGACGAATGGCACGGCTTGCTCGGCCTGCTGCGCAAGCACCGGCCGCGTGCACCGGTCAACGGCGTGGTGCTGGCAATCAGCGTGGCCGACCTCCTGCACGCCGACGATGCCCGGCGTGCCCGCCAGGCCGCGACGCTGCGCGAACGGCTGGCCGACATCCGGCGCGAACTGGGCATCCGCTGCCCGGTCTACCTGCTCGTCACCAAGGCCGATCTGCTCAGCGGTTTCGCCCCGTTTTTCCAGTCGCTCACCAGCGAAGGCCGCACGCAGGTCTGGGGCTTCACCTTCGACCGCCACACCTTCGGCGTCGGCCCGGGCCTGCTGCGTGCGCGGTCGGCACAGGCCGTGGCGGCCCAACGGGAAATTCTGCGGCGGCAGGTCCACGACGAACTCGCCGGTCTTGTCGCGCGTGTCGATTCGGGCTTGCGCATCCGCCTCAAGGAAGAGTTCGAGACCGAGCGCCGCCGCGCCTTGTTCGCCCTGCCGCAGGAGTTCGAGGCACTGGCCGAACCGCTGGTCCGCACCATCGACGAAATCTTTCTCGACTCGCGCTTCGACGACACCCAGTCCCGCCACGCCTTGCGCGGTGTGTATTTCAGCAGCGCCGAGCAGGCAAACAACGGCGCTCCCGCATTGCCGGCCGACCGGCATACGCTGGTCGGCCAACTGGCGGGTGTCGCGGGCTTCGGGCGCGAGGCAGGGACGGGGGGGCCGGCTGCCGTACTGTCCGATCCGGGACACCAGGGCACACACGACAACGCACACCAGAAAGCACACGAAAAGGCACGAGATCGCCAGGGCTTTTTCCTGCACGACCTGTTGATCCGCATCGTGGTCCCGGAGGCGCACCTGGTCAGGCCCAACCTGCGCTGGGAATTCCGGTTTCGCCTGATGCGCCTGCTGGGCCACGGGCTCGCGGCGCTGGTGTTCGGCTGGCTGGCCGTGGCCTTGCTGCAAAGCGGCCGTAACAACCGCGTCTATCTCGACGCCGTGGGCGCACGCACCGGCGAGCTGCACGCCAGGGTGGCGGCGCTGCTCGGTCGGCCCCGCCAGTCCGATGCGCCGGCCGTGCTGGAGGCTGCCCGCAGCCTGCCGCTGCAGGCGGGTGTGTCCGCTGCCGTTCCGCCGCCGCGTTTCGGATACGGCCTGTATGCCGCGCCGCCGGTGTTGGCCGCCGCCGTCGAGGTGTACATGCGTCTGCAGGAAATCATGCTGTTGCCGGGCATCGTGCGGCGCATGGAATCCGTGTTGCAGTCCGCATTAAAGGACGGCGATGCCCCGCTGGCCTATGCCACGCTGCGGGCCTACCTGCTGCTGCACGACCCGGCACGTTACGCCGCCGAGGGCGGAGCCGCCGACGTGCTCGCCTGGGTTCAACACGATGCGTCCGTCGGCTCGGCCGGCTCGGCCGGCACCGTCATCGGAGCCGTCCACCTGCAGGCGCTTTTCTCGGGCCGTCGCCACGTGCAGGCAGCCTCGCCGGCAGACGCCGCCCTGGTCCGCGACACCCGCCGTTTTCTCGATGCCGATGCCACCGGCCAACGCATCTACGAGCGTGCCAAGGCCGACATGCAAGCCGATGCGCCGCCTGATTTCACCCTGATCCGCGCCGTCGGCCCGCAGGTCGGCACCGTGCTGGCACGGCGCGACAAGCTACCGCTCGAATCCGGCGTGCCGGGGCTGTTTACCCATGCCGGCTACCACGGGCTCTTCGATGCACGGCTTCCGGCCTTCGTCGCCAAGGCGGGCGCCGACGACAGCTGGGTCATGGGACGCCCGGAGATCGGCGCGGAAACGCTGCTCGAAGACGTGCGCCGCCGCTATCTCGACGAGTACAGCGCCCGGTGGACCGACTTCCTGGAATCGATCCGCGCCGCCGGCACCGAACCGGCTGCGGACGCTGACGCCGACGAACGATCCGGCACCGCGCTCGGCTTCGACCTGAGCGTCCTGCGGCAGCTGGCCGCACCCGATTCGCCGCTGACCCGGCTGGTGCGGGCGGCGGTGCAGGAAACCACGCTGTCGCAGTCGGTACCCAACGGCCTGGAAGGGGGCACGGCCGGCATCGGCGGAAAGTCCGTGGCCGCGGCGGTCGCATCCGTGACCCCAGGTACGGCAGCCGCGGGCGGTTCGGCAGAACGCCGGCTTTCTGCTGCGACGCCGGGCGCATCGGCCGACATCCGCGTCGATCGCCGCCTGGAAAGAGACCTGGTCGACAAGCGCTTCGCCGCCTTGCGCGAGGTGGCCACCGGCCAGGCCGATGCGCCCGGCGAGGGCATGCCCGCGACGGCACAGCGCCCCGGCATCGAGGCACTGACCGCCTCCGTCAACGACTTCTATACCCGCCTGGTCGTCGCCGACACGGCGCTGAGCGCTGGTGGCCTGCCACCGGGTGGCACCGACATCGCCGCCCGGCTTTCGCTGGAGGCCGACAAATTGCCCGCACCGATGCGGGAGGTGCTCGGCGCCCTGGCGCGCGACGCCGGCGGCCGCGTCGCCCTGGGCGGCGCGGGCATCCTGCGCAAACAGGCGCAGGTGCAGTTCGACCGGCTCCTCGGACTGCTCGCCCAGAACGTCGGCGACCCTTGCCGCCGGGGTGTGGAGGGGCGCTACCCGTTCGTCGAAGCGACGCACAACGCCCAGGACGCCGCCATCGAGGACGTCGCCCGGATCTTCGCCACCGGTGGCGCTGCGGACGAGTATTTCAGCCGCTACCTGGCACCTTTCGTCGACACCAGCGTGCGCCCCTGGCGCTACCGCACCGCCGCCGCGCCGCCGCTGGCGGCACTGGTCGCGCTCGCCGACGCGCCGGGCGGTGCCGCACCGGGCGCCGGCCCGGGCAACGCGCCCACCCTGATCGGCGAACTGCTCAAGCTGCTCGCGCGCGGTGGCCCCGATCTCGAAGCCTTTTACCGGGTGCAGCAAATCCGCGAATTGTTTTTCAGCGAAGACGGTGGCCGTACGCTGCACTGGAAACTCAAGCTCTCGGTGCTGGAGCTCGACCCGACCATCACCGACCTGATGATCGACATCGACGGCCAGGGCCAGCGCTATATCCACGGCCCGGTGCAGGCGCTGCCCGTCGACTGGCCCGGCCCGCGCGGCGGCTCGATGGCCTCGCTCACCGCCAATCCGCGCATTTCCGGCGCCACCTCCGTCCTCTCGCTCACCGGCCCTTGGGCGCTGCTGCGCCTGCTCGACAAGGGCCGGGTACTGCCCAGCGCCACGGCCGGCCGGGTCAGCGTGGAGGTCAGCTTCGATGGCCGCCGCGCCCTCCTCGGCATCAGTGCCGGCAGCCAGCCCAACCCGCTCAACAGCGACGTGTTGCGCGGTTTCCGGTGCCCGGGCGTACGCCCGGCCGTCGGCAGTGCTGCCTGAGGCCGCTGCAGCATGGCAAGCAATGTGTTCCAGGTGCTCGGCATCGCCGGCCTGAAAGAGGCGACGCCGGCCGATGCGTTCGCCGATCTACCCGCATCCGATTCCGGTTGCCGGGCCGGCGGGGTCCCGCCCGATGTGCCCGTCGCCTTCGACGTACTCGAGCTGTTGCACCAGGAGTTCCGTCAGGTGCTGGCCGACCCGTGGCAACTGGTGGGCCGGACGCAAGCGCACTCCGGCCCGGCCCAGCCCGCTTGGCATGCCCCCGGCGCGGATGCCGAAGCATCGGCGTCCGGGCCGGTGCATTTGCTGGAGCGGGTGCTGCCGCACGAAAGCCTGGACGGTTTCATCGCCCGTTTCGTCGCGGGCCTCGATCCCGGCGAGGAACCCACGCTGCTGCTGGAAACCTGCCCGGAAGAGGTGCTGCAGCTCTTCGCGCCCTTGCTGGCCGCGGCGCGCCACGCGCCCTTGCCGCTGACCACGCGCCGCGACCACCACGCGCTGTCGCCCGACAGCGCGGTGCATATCGGCGCGTTCGCCCCGCCCGCCGAGCCCCTGACGCCATCGCCGCCATCGCCCCAATCACCGCAATCTCCGCAATCTCCGCAATCGCCACGGCGGTCGCCACCCCGGGACGCCGCTCCATGACATCCATGCAGCCCATGACCCAAACGCTGGAAGCCCGAAGCCCTGCCTTTCCGCTGTTCCTGGAGGCCGCAACCCTGGAAGCCGTGAGTCTCGAAGGAAGGGAGGGCGTCAACGAATTGTTCGAATACACCGTGATCCTGCAGACCATCGACGGTCTGCACCTCGCCGCGGCCGGCGTGGCCGAGTGGAGGCTCGATGCATTCCTGGGCAGCTCCATCGCCTGCATGGTGCAGCTCGGCGGCGCTGAAACGTCGGCCTCTCCAGATCGGGCCATGCGGCCGGGAGGCTTGCAAGGCGTCCGGGAAATCAATGGACTCATCGCCCGTGTCGAGGCCCTGGGCCTGCACGAAAACCAGCGGCATCGGTCTTTCCGGCTCACCTTGCGGCCCTGGTTGCACGAGGCCACGCTCAACAGCCGCTGCCGCGCCTTCGACAACCTTACCGTGCCAGAGGTGCTGCGTGAGGTTTTGTCGGCCTATCCCTTCGAAGTGGAGCAGCGGCTGTCGGAGCGCTACCCGCCGCGGGTCTACCGCACCCAATACAACGAGACCGATTTCCAGTTCTTCAGCCGGATCACCCAAGAGCACGGCATCAATTACTGGTTCGAACATGCGGACGGCCGTCACACCCTCGTGCTGGCCGACCACATGGGCGCATTTCGCGAGGCCGACGGCGCCTACTGCAACGTCCGCTTTCAGGCGCCCGGCCGGCGTTCGGAGGCCGAGCATCTGCACCATCTGGTTCCGGCGTACCGGCAGGCCCCCAGCCAGCTGACGGTGGGTGACTACGACTACATGCGGTCGCGGCGAGAGTTGGTCGATACCGTCCGCCAACCGCCTCCGGCGCGTGAGCCCGGAGAGCCCCGGGTCGCCGCCGAGACGGACCGCGACATCGGCCGGAGCTTCGAAGCCACCCAGTTCCACACGGTCGCCGGCGGTAGCCGCTTCGCCCAGGCCGGCCGTGGCCATAGCGCCGCGGACACACCCGGCGAGGACGGACGGGTCTACGCGCGGCTGCGGCTGGAGGCCTCGCGCAGCGGTATCCACCGGATCGAAGCCGCCGGCAACCTGCGCGGCATGGTGCCCGGGCGCTTCTGCCGGGTGGACCAACCGGATCACCGGCCGTCGCCCCAGGCGCCCCAGCTCATCCTGTGGACCCGGCTCACCATCGACAACGCGGCGCGCAGCAGTCGCGCGCCGGGCATCGCGCCGGGCGACGGCTGGAACGTGCGGGTCGACGTGGTGCTGCATCCCCTGCACCAAGCACTGCGGCCCGAGATTCTTCAGCCCCGCCCCGAGGCCGGCGGCCCGCACAGCGGCATCGTGGTCGGCCCGCGCGGCGAGAGTGTGCATACCGACTATCTCGGCCGCATTCAGGTGCGGTTGCGTTATCACAGCTACCAGGCCCGCGACGGACAAGCCACGCCGGAGCAGCGCTGCACCTGCTGGCTGCGCGTCGGCACCGCCCTGGCGGGCAATCAGCTGGGCGCGATCTTCACGCCCCGCATCGGGCAAGAGGTGTTCGTCAGCTTCCAGGACGGCGACATCGACAGTCCTTACGTCAGCGGCATGGCTTTCAACAGCCACAACCAGCCGCCTTGGGACCTGCCGCAGAACGCCGCGCTCGTCGGCATCAGAAGCCGCGAACACGGTCCCGACGGCGCCGGCAATGCCGCGCTGGGACGCGGCAACCACCTGATATTGGACGACACCGCCGGACAGCTGCAGGCCCAGCTCAAGAGCGACCACCAGCACAGCCAGTTGATCCTGGGGCGCAACGTGCGCATCGAGGATCACCGGGGTCGCAAGGAGGCGAGGGGCGACGGCTTCGAGCTGCGCACAGACGGCCACGGCGTGCTGCGCGCCGCCGCCGGTATCTTCATCACCAACGAACCCCGGCTGCTCGCCGCCGGCCATGCCAAGTCTCTTGACGAAACGGCGGATCGGCTGGACGCCAGCTTGCGTCTGCAGCAGCGCCTGGCCCAAAGCGCCCGGGAGGCCGGAGCGCAGCAGCCGGGCGACCAGGACGCGGTGGTGCAGGCGATCGCGGGACAGATCTCCGAGATCCGCGGTACCGGCCCGGTCGACCGACATGCCGGCCACTACCCGGAAATCGAGCAGCCGCACATCGTCGCCGCCAGCGCGGCCGATATCGCCACCAGCAGCGCGGGCGACACCCACATCGCCAGCGGCGGTCACACCGCGCTGGCGAGTGCCGGGCATACCAGCATCAGCACCGGCAAAGGCCTGTTCCTGGCCGTGCGGGACGCCTTCAAGGCATTCGTCGTCAACGGTTGCCTGAGGCTGATCGCTGCGGTCGGCGACATCGAGATCAAGGCCTTGAGGCAAAGCATCCTGATCCTGGCCCGGCTGAATGTCCGGGTACATGGCGACGTGGTCTACCTCGACGGCACGCAGGCCGTGCGGCTGAACGGCGGCGGCAGCTACCTGCACCTGGACGCCGGGGGCGTGACGATCGGCACGGCCGGCGCCTACACCCTGCGCACCGGGAACGTGAGCAGCACCACGGAAGACAGCCTGCCGGTGCAGGAGGGGCAGCAGGCCAATCCGGATTTCCGGAATGCAGATGAGCCCAAACGCGGTCGCTTCTACGAAAACTTTTCCAGCTGAACAGTAACCGCGGTCATGATCATCAGTCATCCCTTTCTGCCCCGGTTCGTCGCCGGCGAGTCCGATTCCGGCTATGTCGAGCGATCGATGCAGCAGCCGCCCTACCAGGCCCTGCATGTCACCGCGCTGGCCGGTTCTTTCCCCGTCAGCGGCTCGATGCTCTGGCACAACGGCCTGCACATCGTCGCGCCGCACGAGGATGGCCGGTACCTTGCCGTGCGAGCGGTGGCCGACGGCACTGTCCTCTACATCCGCTCACCGGCCAAGAGGAGCGACGAACCCACGCACGCGCAGAACTACACCTGCACCGG
>Ga0308164_10000504_pt1 | contig 64479 bp, 50 predicted proteins | sample PhyTR2_FD_201031 | JGI IMG/M metagenome (GOLD analysis project Ga0308164, IMG submission 201031) | Phyllosphere microbial communities from UC Gill Tract Community Farm, Albany, California, United States - DLSLT.R2 | ecosystem: Host-associated > Plants > Phyllosphere > Unclassified | place: USA... | reverse complement strand
GCTTGAACACCTCAACGGCGGTCCTTCACAAACCAGCTGTGAAGCAACGTGGGTCCTGCTTCAGCCGATGAACGAACGGCAGTAGCTGGGAGACGAAGAATGCGGCTTGAGTGTCGTCTTTTGGGTCACTTATGGTTACAAGGAGTGTGAAACGTAGGCGGCCTGCGCCCATATGGATGGGATGGCTTTGCCGCGCGCCCTGATCGATCCCGAGCTCATCTACCATGAACCGGCTGTCGGCGACTATCAGCGGCGCCGCGAGGTGCTCGCCCGCTTCCCCAATGCCGAGCTCGTCGAGGTGACGAGCCACTGGGAGATTGCCCAGCTGGCTGATCCCAGCACGTCGACCGTTGAGCAGATGTCGTCGTTTTCCAGCACCAGCCGACGGCGAACGTGCTCGGGGCACTGCTCCGACCCCTCGATCCAGCGTGCGCGGCTCCCTCCGCTTGCGCATTAAGCAGTCAACGCGTTCGGTTTAATCAGCATGCGGTGATCGACGTCACGCTTCAGGGAGGGCAGAATACCTGTCATGACCCTGGAAACCTTCCATCCCGACGAAATCCGCCGCGTGCTTCGTGCTTGGACCGCTGTTGAAGTTCTTACCCCTGGCAAGGTCGAAGAGGGAGGATGGAGCGCTTTTGCTCAGGCGCAACCAGGGCAGTTGGTGAACAGGGCCTCCGACGTACAGGGCGGCAGAGCATTCTGGGAAGTTCCGTCCGATCATGATGCGACGCCGTGGCTGGCCGAAGTGCAGACAGAACAGGAATATCGCGAGCCGGACGGGAAGGCAGGAGTATCGTCCAAGGAGGGCAATGGCGCTAATCAGCAAGGTCGGGGTGACGCTGCGGTGGTTCCAGCCAGGCGGGCGGGACCAAGGGCTTGGTATAAGATTGTACTGGGTGCCATGCCGGCAGCCAATGCAATGAAGCACCTCGACCTGGTATTCGAAGAGCAACCCGATGAGGATATCGTTCGGCGCAAAGATAAGGGCTATGTGCTCGCGGCCGCGTTGATCCTCGACGAGTTCGGCGTCCTCGTGCCGGATAGTCTCTCGATCGCAAGCTTTGCATGGGGGCTGGGAAAACTCACGGCGGAGGGCAAGGAGGGCGATCTATCGTCCTGGATGGATGTCGAGCAGGGACTCCTCGACGAGGTCTCGGCTTGGCTGTCGCCAACCGATCAGAAGGGGCGTCTGCGCCCCTTGCTGTGGCGCGATCTCAGAGATGCCTCGCGCGAAGTGCAGCGTCGGATGAGAGTGCCGGAAGAGCTATGGACTATAACTCCCTGTGCTGTGCGGATCGTTCAACGAGACGCGCCGGCAGGCGATCTGCTGTCGACATTCTATTTGCCGGATATCACCCGGATAGAACGCGGCTTGCCGCAACTCCCGGCTGCGGCACGGGCATACCTTGGGCAAACGCCGCCTGATGGTCGATGGGATGCGCTGAACGATCGGCCACGTCTTTCCGAGTTACTTGATCCGTCGCTCTTTCCGCTGGCGCGATGGCCGGGACCAGGCCTGCATCCGCTGTCGCTTTTGCAGCAGGCGGCTGTCAACGCGAGTGTGGGGAACCTTGCCGCTGAGGGATTGTTCGCGATAAACGGGCCCCCTGGCACAGGCAAGACGACCCTTCTGCGCGATATTGTGGCCCATGTTCTCGTTAGTCGCGCAGAACGGCTGTCGGAGATCGACGACCCCTCGAAAGGCGTCGGTGATCTCGATTTGATGGATTACGCGATTGTTGTCGCAAGCAGTAACAATGCGGCAGTCGAAAATGTCAGTCTTGAGTTGCCTGTTCGCGCGAAGGCGCTCGACGCCTCCGTCTGGAAAGACGCTGATCTCACCTACTTCGCGCATACTGCCAACCATTTGCTCGGCCTACCAAAGGACGGCCAAGAGGCGGAGCAGGCATGGGGATTGATGGCGGCAAAGCTTGGTAATTCGTCAAACCGGCACGAGTTCTTCAAGCGTTTTTGGTATGACAAGGACTGGGGGCTCAACGAATGGTTTGATCGGGCTTGGTCTCCAGGACAGCGTCGGTTTGAGAACCGTGAACCGAGCCTGCTGTGCCAACTTGATCCGCCCCCTGCACGGCACGAAGCTAAGGCGCAGTGGCACAAAGCGCGTGCTGAATTCCGGGACGCGCTGGAGCGGTGTCGACAGCTACGCTCCGGTTTGGAAGCTGTTGCACGGTCACAAGGCCGTCAACAGACGCTGGAAGCCAGTCGCCCCGAACTGGTGGACAGCATCGCCGCTATCGAAGACGAATGCCGTGACGCCGCTCGAGCGCTTGACGTAGCGGAAAGTCGGTGTCGCGACGTTGAGGCGATGGCGCAGGACGAACGCACCATGCTTGCCGCTTTGCAAAGCGCACGACCGGGTTTCCTGGCACGTCTCGTCCGCGGGCGCGCATGGCAAGATTACCAGCAGTCAGTTCAAGCTCGTGTCGCCCAAAGCGATCGTCTTCGCCTCGTAGCCCGCGACGCACGAGACAACCGCGACGCTGTTGCCGCTATGGCTGAGGCTTTAACTACGCGCCTTCAAGCTTCTCAGCAGGCGCTGGCTGACCTGGATGCTGAATTGCAGGTGATCGACACCAAGCTCGGCCGAGCACAATCCGATCTCAAGGGTGCAGTGCCAGGGCCCGGCTTCTGGGCCCAGTCCGAGACCGATTTGCATACGGCCGCGCCTTGGAATGCGGGTGAGTTCCGGGCAGCCCGGGATGACGTGTTCATGGCGGCAGTACGCCTGCACCGTGCCTTCGTTGTCGCGGGCGTAAACGTCGTCAAACCGGCGCTGAACGCGGTAGCTAATGGAAACCGTAACAACCCTGCCACAGCGCAGGATTGGGGCTTGTTCTTCCTGCTCGTTCCAGTCGTCTCGACCACCTTCGCGTCGCTCTCGAGAATGTTTCCAATGCTGGCGGGGGGCTCAGTGGGCTGGTTTCTGCTGGATGAGGCTGGACAGGCTTGCCCCCAGCATGCGCTTGGTGCGGTTTGGCGCGCGAGACGTGCGATCATCATCGGCGATCCCCTTCAGATCCCGCCTGTCGTGCCGCTCGGGGAGAAAACCACGGCGCAGATCTACGCGAACTTGAGCGTTGCTCCGCAAGAGTGGAGCGCCCCTGAACACTCCGCACAAACCCTGGCGGATCGCGCGAGCCAAATACAGGGCTACTTCCCAGCGGTCGATGGGAACCCTGACAAGCCACGCATCACGGGATTTCCGCTTCTGGTTCATCGCCGCTGTGACGACCCAATGTTCGCGATTTCGAACCGCATCGCGTACGGCAACCGCATGATCCATGCCACGAGCGCGGGGGAGTCCGTGATCAGAGAGGTTTTGGGTGCTTCGGGCTGGGTTGATGTCGAAGGCCCATCGTCAGGCAAATGGGTCGAAGACGAAGGATGGATTGTCAATCGCGCTATTCGCGCGTTGCTGCAGAACGAAGACAGGCTTCCCGACCTTTATGTCATCAGCCCGTTCCGAGATCCCGTACGCAACCTCAAGAAGCTGCTGCGGGGGCGGGGCGGGGCGCTCGCCAACCGGGCCGGCGCCGGAGAATGGATTGATAGCCATGTCGGGACGATCCACACGTTTCAGGGGAAAGAGGCTGAGGGCGTGATCCTTCTGTTAGGTGCGGGGCGAGGCGCCAAGGCAGGATCCCGAACCTGGGCTGGAGAGACACCCAACATGCTCAATGTCGCGACTACGCGTGCGAAGCGGAGTCTTTACATCGTTGGGAACAAGGTTCTCTGGAAAGGAGCGGGCTTTTTCACAGAAGCTGCCAATACCCTGCCAAACATCGAAGCGGAGGTTTGGGTAGCGAAATACGGCTAGTTGCTGTCGTTTTGGTGAACCGTCATTAGAGCGGTATCTTATCATTCCTGCCTGATCCGAAAGTGTCTTGGTGATTACCGGCTGGCTTGATTTTGATTGAACACCGCCAAGATAGCTAATTATTTGTAGCTTTCTGCATTTAGTTCGTCGAGCTAACGGTCCAGGAGTCAGGAGATGCTAGGTCAGGCAGCGCGATTTCAGGATATTGATCCCGGATATATTTCAGCTTGGGATCGATGTAGCGGCGGCAGAACGGCCTGTCCGGGTTGGTGCGATAGTAGTTTTGATAGCGCGCGTCCGATGGTTTGAAGCCAAGGAACGGAAGCAACATCGTTCGGGCTGCCGACTCCTTCCCCAACTGGGCGATCGTTCGCGCAGCTTCGGGGTGCTGGTCTGCTTCGAACACATAGATCGCACTTCGGTACCTTCCTCCGGGAGAGTAGGTTCCACTCGCCGAGTGCGTCCTCAGGTGTACCTCGGCTAATGTCGCTAGGCTGATGATCGCTGGATCGAAGTTCACGATTACGCCCTCCGCCCATGTGTCCGAAGGGGCCTCCGACTGGATGAAGCCCTGATCGACCTGGACGACGCCTTTCAATGCTTGGAAGACTCCCTCGGTGCACCAATGGCACCCACCACCAAAACCGATCTGTTCCACTGCTAAACTCCCGCGACGCTGATAGCGCAGTCCACCCTGTCGACGAAGCGGGCTCGCTGCCTGCGTCTGCTAACGCCGGGCTCCGCAAAGGGGCACCGACCGAATGCGTCTAAGCAAACAGCAATAAGCGTTCCCTTTTCGTTCGTCTCGCAGTATGGTCTGCCAATGGTCGATGGACACATCCGCAAGATCATTCATGTCGATATGGACGCCTTCTTCGCGTCTGTGGAGCAGCGGGATAATGCAGCGCTACGCGGTCTGCCGGTTGCAGTCGGCCATGCCGGCGCTCGAGGCGTGGTGGCGGCTGCCAGCTATGAGGCGCGCCAGTACGGCGTAAAGTCGGCCCTGCCCTCGGTCACGGCGCTACGACGCTGTCCGGATCTGATATTCGTGCCGCCCCGCTTCGAGGTTTATCAGCAGGTGTCACGTCAAATCCATGCGGTGTTTGCGCGCTACACGGACCTGATTCAGCCGCTCTCGCTGGATGAGGCCTATCTCGATGTCACCGATAACAAGCAGGGGCTGCCGACGGCCTGGATCACCGCCAAGGCCATCCGCGCGGAGATATTCCACGAGACCGGGCTGACGGCCTCGGCCGGTATCTCGTACAACAAGTTCTTAGCCAAGATCGCGTCCGATCATCGCAAGCCGAACGGCCAGTTCGCTGTCACGCCGGACATGGGGCAGGCGTGGGTGGAGACGCTGCCGGTCAGTCGGTTCTACGGCGTTGGCCCGGTGACGGCGGCCAAGATGAAGCGGCTTGGCATCGAGACAGGTGCCGATCTTCGCGCTCAATCGCTGGACTTCCTGCGACGCCATTTCGGCAGCTCTGCCGAATGGTACTACGGCATCGCGCGGGCGCGGGACGAGCGATCCGTCAACCCGAACCGGGTTCGCAAGTCGTCCGGTTCGGAGACGACGTTCGACCGCGATCTGACGGTTGAGCGCGAGATCGAAGTCGGCGTATCAAGCATGGCCGACGATGTCTGGGCTTGGTGCGAGCGGCGCCAGGCGTTCGGTCGGACGGTCACCGTGAAGATCAAATATGCCGATTTTCAGCAGATCACCCGTAGCCGTAGCGAGCAAACGGTCGTGATGAGCCACGAGCACCTGCGGCGAGCATCTCTCGATCTCGTGCGTTCGGTATTTCCGCCCGCGAAGGGCATTCGTCTAGTCGGCGTTACAGTGTCGAACTTTGCCGATGTACCGGAGCGACAAGGCGACCAGTTGCCGATCTTCGCACAGGCCGCGGCAGCATGATGCTCGACCTGTTTGATGAGCCGGTCCTGCCAGGACTGCGCACGCGTGCTGGCATCATCGATCCGGCTGAGGAGGCGATGCTGATCGAACGGATTGATGCGACGTATCCGACCCCGTTCAAATTCCAGGGTTGGACGGGCAAGCGCCTCACCACATCATTCGGCTGGGGTTACGACTTTGAGGTCGGCCGTCCGGTTGCAGCTGAGCCGCTTCCCGAATGGCTGTTGCCGATCAGGGATCGAGCTGGGGAGTTTACCCGACTTGATCCCACTCTTCTGATCCAGGCGTTCCTGATACGCTATGACCCGGGTGCGGGCATCGGCTGGCATCGTGATCGGCCGGTGTATGAAGATGTGATCGGGATCTCGCTTGGTGCGCCTGCAACGATGCGCTTCAGGCGCCGGCGAGGGGATGGCTTCGAACGGGCTTCGGCCCCGCTCAACCCCCGCGCCGCGTACCATCTGAGCGGTCCTGCCCGGCATGAATGGGAACACAGCATCGTTGAGATGGACCGGCCGCGGTGGTCGATCACATTCCGCAGTTTATCCGCAATTGGGCACAGGAGGCTGGCGCGCTAACTTCTAGCGTCGGAGCAGTCTGCGTGGACGTAAGGTCGACCTGCACGAGCGTCCGAAACAGGGAAGCTATGTTTGAGCCCGGAGCGACAGCATGCGGATCATTCTACGAACCGTTATCCATTCATTCCAGCCAGTGGGCAGCATACAGGACGATCCGACGGCTATTTGCCGTTCAAGGCGCGCTTGGCTTCGAACACTGCGTCCGCGGCCTGGCCACCAACCCGGTCTACATCCCGGTTGAACTGATCGACGACACGCGGCGCTGTCAGGCCGTCGAGCCCCTTGCGTAGGAGCCGTTGATACTCCTGTCGAGAGTTGGCCTTGGCAAATGTCCGAGCCTTGAATTCTGACAGTGCGGCTTCGAATTTGAGGCGATCCTTGGGGCCAAGGTCGGACTTCGCTGCGCGTAGTGTCTGATCAAAGGTCGCAGCGCTGCTCCCGTCGATAACGGTCGGCGCGCTAGCGCCGACGCCGCAGGCAGAGACGAGCAAACACGCGGACAGCAGGATCAGGGGTCGCATATGATCACTCCTCGATTGCGACTTATAATAGCGCGGCTTTTCAGAGCGTTGCGATCCAGTTGTCACGCTGCCCGGTCGCCTTTTGCGCATGACGTAATTAGCGGATGACCACGACCTTGGCACCGGCATCGCCAGCAATATCCTTCCAGGCCTTGTCCGCTGTATAGGCCGGTGCGCCGACCCGTCTGGCCAGCGCCAGGCAAAAGCGATCGCCTAGCGACAGCCCGGCGGATGCGGTCACCGATCGCAGGCCCCCAGCCTCCCATGCCATCGCATCGTCAGCTGGGACTACTATATAGGGGAGGGCACCGAGCATGGCGCGAACATCCTCGAGCGGTGCGCCGAGATGGACGAAGTGACTGATCACTTCGGCCTGATTGACCGCGCAGACTGACGCGTCCGCGATCACGCCGGCAACCTTGCTGGCGCCGCGCTCCCCTTTGAGAAGCGCCAGGATCGCCGAAGCATCGAGCACGACATGGGTCATTCGCCGCTATCCGCGCGTCGCGCTGCAAGGAAGGCATCAACCGAGGCATCGGGATGCTGAGCATAACGTTTGGCAATGGCCTGCGCCTTTGTCACGGCCTGCTCTACCGTACGCAAGATGACACCGTCTGGCGTTTCCTCGACTAGCACCGCTCCACCGCCTTCAAGTCCCAAACGTTTGCGAATGCCAACAGGAAGGCTCATCCGGCCGTTGGACGTGATGTTTACTTGGAGAGTCATGGGGCACTTTCCGGCGTGAGTGGCATTAGTGGACGACGATACCACAGGCCGTGTCAAAGGTGGAGAGGCTCTATCGGTACTCAATCGCACTCGTGCGCCACAATAGTTACTAGTGATAAATTGTATTCCCACTAGCAACATTCGCTGGTACGTTCGGATGCTCGAAACGGCGAAATCGGGTGGAAAATGCGGCAACCGCACATTGAAGGGGCCGCGGACGGCTTAGCGCGACGATCGGCGATCAGCGCGACGCCGTTACGGTCCGGCGCGGCAAGGACATCCCCGCCGACGTCATCGGTGACATCGTCATGACGGACGATGACGTTCCCGATCGGCCAGACGGGCAGGTGATCGTGCCGCAGTCCGACGACTATGCTCTGCAGCCGTGGCTTCCCGATCTCACCCATGACGACCAGTCGCGCGTCGATGACTTCATCACCCGCGCCTCGGCCACAGCAACCTTGCGCGCCTACCGGTCCGACTGGCAGCTCTTTTGTACATGGTGCGATGCGCGCGGCTACCGCGCGCTGCCCGCCACTCCGGCCGTTGTCGCAGCTTTCCTGAGCGAACTCGCGACGACCGGCAGCGCCTTTTCCCAGGGCCGTGCCTTGTCAAAGGCCTCAATCGGCCGGCGCCTGGCGGCGATCGTCTTTGCCCACCGCGCCGCTGAGCTTGAACCGCCGACGGCGCAAGCCGGCGCCGCGGCGCTCGAAAAGGTCATGCGCGGCATCCGCAACACCATGCGCGGCGAGCGACCGGCGAAGAAGCGCCCCGCCGACAGCGATGTGCTGCGCGACATGGTGCGGACGATCACCGGCACGAGACTGCAGGATTACCGCGACCGCGCGCTGCTCAGCCTCGGCATGATGGGCGCGTTTCGGCGCTCTGAACTCGTCGCAATCGAGGTCGCGCATATCTCTGAGGATCCGCGCGGCCTGATCATCCATATCCCTGTGTCTAAAGGTGACCAGGAGGGCAGGGGGCAATCCGTTGCCATTCTTGATGGGAGGCGCATGGAGCCGGTACGGCATTATCGCGATTGGCTGGAGGCGGCGGAGATTACTGCGGGCCCGGTCTTTCGGCGGCTGACGCCGCACGGTCGGGTAACCGCGCATGCGATCAGTCCGCAGACTGTGGCACTCGTCGTCAAGGCACGCGCAGCTGCGGCCGGCTATGATCCAACGCTCTTTGCCGGCCACAGCCTGCGCGCCGGGTTCCTGACCGAGGCGGGGCGGCAGGGGGCCAATTTGTTCAAGATGAAGGAGCATAGCCGGCACAAGTCGCTGGAGATGCTCAGCGAATATGTGCGAGATCAGGAGGCTTTCCGGAACCACGCGGGCGAGGGGTTCGCCTAAGCGGGGTAGGATCACGTACAGCTTGTACATAGCAGGCACCGACCGGACTCATTTTCGCTACGGTGTACCGGTTAGAGAAGCGAATTAGCGTCGGCCGGCATGTACCATCGTATTGTGATCACCAGTCCGCTCGTGCTTGCGGGCAAGCTTCGGCGTTCGACGGCACCCCTTATTTCAACCGGAGGAATGGCCCCGTCGCCGCGCGAAAGCCCGTGGATTGCGGCTAAGGTGGCAGCCGCCCTTCGTGATAAAAAGGGAGGCCTCCATACCCAAAGCGAATCGGAGCAAAGCGATAAATCGACTTGTAGATAACAGCCCTGAGTAGGGCAGGGAGGCACCTGGCTCACCTAAGTCTGAGCCATTCTAACCACTTGCGCCCTTCCGAAACTGCATCGTCGTTGTCTAATTGCGAGAAAATCGATTTGGGAACAGTTTTCGGGAAGATGGCCCAGACGGAGGCCTGTTAAATCCCTTCCAGTGTTAGGCTCTATTGTGTGGTTCCCCAATTGGGAACGTACCCGGTCAGCGCCGCTTTGAAGCGCTGTCGGCGATCTTGCCGAACGTCTCCTCGCAATAGTCGACGAGCAGCGCCGCCTGATCAGTAGGCGCTCGGAACGCAATGTGTCCGTCCGGTCGGATAAGAACCAGCGCAGGCCGACCATCGAGTCCGAAGGCCCTATGCGCGTGGCGATCGAGATCGAACAGCGTGACGCCGATCGACGCGGGTTCGCTAGCAGGATTAGCGACCACGAGACGAGGCCTCACATGCGACCAGCCAGCAACGCTGCCGATCACATCGGCAAGACGCCCGGCCGCGCCATCCTCCGCGCCATCGAAGGCGAGCAGCGCCCAGCCCCAGCTATGGTCATCGGCATTGTAGATGTGGTGGAACAGCGTTCCCGTGCTGCCGTCGACGAGCCGCACGGTCGCGTCCGGCGCACGATCCCCGGCACGCGGTTCGCCACGATGCAGGACCTTGTCGAGCAGCCCCATGTGGTCGCTGTTGAGCAGGCTGTTGGGATAGCTGACGCTGATCTGCTGAAGGTCGTTCGTGCCCTGAATCAGCGATCCCATGTTGGGCAGCGCGCGGGACGCCGCTTCGAGCGCAGCATCGGCGACCCGGCCGCGATACATGAGTTGCCGGAAGGCCTTGGCCTGCTGCTCGTCGAGCCGCTTACGTTCGCCTTGGCGCTCGCCGTCATAAGAGCCAAGCACGACGGGAGCAGCCGCGCCGTTCAGCGTCATGGCAAGACGCCATGCCAGCTCCACCGCGTCATGGAAGCCGGCGTTCATGCCCTGTCCGCCGATCGGCTGCGTGAAATGCCCCGCATCGCCGGCCAAGAGGATGCGATCCTTGGCATAGTGCGGCACAACGCCGTGCTTGAAGCGATTGCGGGAAAACCAGATCGGATCGGTAAGGTTCAGGCTGGGGTCGCCGGTCACTTCCCGCGCCAGCGCTATCATCTCGTCGAGCGTCGGGTCGCGGTCCGGCACGCCTTCGTCATCCATCACCACGAAGATGCGGTGGTATCCACCCCATACCGGCATCACACCGCAAAAGCCTGTCTCGAAGTAGAAGAACCAGAGCTGGTCTGGATCGACCGGGCGCTTCCACGACAAGCGGGCGTCGACCTGCCGGTTTATCCTGCCCTCGAAACTTTCCACGTCGTGCTCGTCGCTGATCGACTTGCGGACAAGGCCCTCGTTGCCGTCCGCGCCAACCAGGTAACGGCAGCGCAGGTGGCGCACCGGCCCCTTGCCCTCGGGGTCCTCAGTATAGCCCAACGTGACGCCGTCGTCGTCCTGCGCGACCTCCGTCACCTTGACGCCGTGGGTCGACCGCCCGCCGCGATCATCATAGGCATCGGTCAGCGTCTTCTCGATCACGTCCTGACCGCTGTAGAGGACCCGTGCGAACGGGCTCGACACCTCGTCGACGGCGATCGGCTCGCCGGGTTTGCCGAAGAAGATCGAGTTGATCTTGGCTACCGGATACGCCTGTTTGGCGATGGCATCGCGCAGGCCGATGCTGTCGAGCAGTTCCTGAGGCCGCGCCCAGACGTTATTTGCGCGTGAAAAAGACTTCGCCTCCGTGCGCTGCTCCAGCATCAGGCAGTCGACCCCGTGATGTCGCAACGCGCAACCGGTGGTGAGACCTATCGGGCCAGCGCCGATCACGATCACATCTGCGTCATAGGTTTGAAGAGCGTCGCTCATTGTTCTTTTTCTCCGTGAGGTGACTCGGCTGCCGACTTGGTGACTCAGGCAATGCAAATGGTGGGCACGACGACCGTCTCGAACAGGTACGGCGACGCAATGGCTCTATCCTGATAAGCCAACATCTTCGCGCGTAACTCGGGCATGGCTACGCTCCTGATAGTAAGCCGCATGATGTCATGTTGACGCTATGCTGCACATACGTTGACACCATAATGTCAAAGTGAAAAGAAGGTTCCATGCCTGATGAAAGTCCCAGTCCTGCCGCCACGTGCCTGACGCGGCTCATCCTGGAACTGTTCGCACTTAACAATCGGCTGCTGACGACCGGCGACAAGCTCGTGGGTGGGTTGGGACTGACCAGTGCCCGCTGGCAGGTGCTGGGCTTCATCGTCGAGGGGGAGCGGACGCAGCCTGTGGCATGGATCGCGCGTGAGATGGGTGCCAACCGCCAGAACGTCCAGCGGATCGTCAACGACCTTGCCAGCGACGGTCTACTACGCTTCGAAACCAATCCGCACCATCGCCGGGCGCAGCTCGTCGTGCCAACCGACAAAGGTCATGCTGCCTACCAAGCTGCGTTGCGGGTACAGGTCCCGTGGGTGGAAAGCCTCGCCAACGGCATCCCGGTCAGCGAGGTCGAGACAGCACATGCTGTCGTCACCGCGCTACGAACGAAGCTGGAGGGAGCCGATAACGTGCAAAAGTACTCCTGATCGCTACGGCGCCGTTGCCGTCATCGTCCACCGGTTGAGTGCGATCCTCACGGCGTTCCTGGTTTCCGGTTCGCGGGCTAAGCCGGTAAAACATTGTCCCGAAACGCCATCACCAATCAGAAAGGTTAGGGGCGTGTCAGCGGCTTGTAGTTTCAGCCGCACCACGCCATGCTGGGCGTGCCGAAAATAGAGTAGCAGGTCGGTAGCTCCTGCGCCCGTTTGACGGGCTCTTCCCAGCCACGGCGTTGACTCAACGTGCTTTGGGAGACGCTGGCTATGGGGGTCGCGTCTTCCCGGCTGATGCCGAGGAATGCTCATGCTACCAGTTGCAATCATCGCCCTTGTCTGTGCCGCGCTGTTCACCGGCGCCGCCGGGTACATCACGCTAGTCGAACATCCAGCGCGGCTTGGGCTGGAGGACGAACCCCTGCTCGCGCAATGGCAACCAAGTTACAGCAGAGCGCTACCGATCCAATCTGGCTTGGCAATTGCCGGAGGGATCGCAGGCATCGGCGCCGGGTATCTTTCAGGCAATCTGTTCTGGGTGTTCGGGAGTTTGGTGCTGCTTGCGAACTGGCCGTTCACGTTGCTCGCAATCATGCCGACGAACAGCCGGCTTAAGGCGATTCGGCCCGACGAGGCCGGACCAATGACCCGTGCGTTGCTGGTGTCGTGGGGAAAGCTGCACAACGTCAGGAGCGTGCTTGGAGCAGCTTCGACGGTGATTTTCGGATGGGCAATTGCGACTATCGTTTGAAATCGGGCTTTCCCACTTCTCTATTCTTATGGGAAACGCTGTTGACCGGTATCGCCAGCGGCTCGGAAGAAGGGGGGTATCGGCAGTGGCCGGAAATCGGCGCTGACGCCGAACAATCTGGATACGGCACGCAAGCTGCTCGCGGCCGGGTAGGCAAGCTCGCCGAGGTCGCGCGGTTGCTACAAGTCAGCCTTCCGACCTTCTACCGTCATTTTCCGACGGGTGAACGGGCGGATGATGCTGATGCAGGGTAACATTTACCTCTAACAACGCGGGCCAATTCGCGCTGATATCTACAGGCGCGCTTAGGCGTTCGATAGCACCTCTCATTTCAATCGGCTTTTGAAGATGCATTATTTTTCAAGTTGTAGGCACGAGCAAAGACGTCGAGCGCCTGTATCGCCTCGTTATGCACTTCATCTGCCTCAAGAACGTCGGCGACGCCCCATAACCGCAAATTATACGCCATCTGGGTAAGCTGAACCAGGTTCATGGCAGCCTGGATCGGACTATCGCCTCGGAGATCGCCGGCTTCCATGCGGCCACGGATATAGTCGGACAGCCGTTCGAGCACGAACTGTGGACCCCGTGCATAGAAGATCCGACCTATTTCGGGAAACCGGCCGCCTTCGCCGACGATCAGGCGATGCAACCGAATACTGTCGGGATTGAGCATCTTTAGCAAGAAACGCTCTGAGAAATCGAGAAGAGTCGTGTGGCAATCACGTCCAGGACGCAGAGCATCTTCGAGGTTTTCGCGAAAACTAGCCGTCACATCGTCCAAGACAGCAGCGAACAGGTCCTCCTTCGAAGGAAAATACGCCCACAGCGTACCCTTTGAACCGCCGAGTTGCGTCGCGATCGTCGACATTGATGTTGCGGCATAACCATGTTCGAGAAATGCCTCTCGCGCGGTCGATACAATGGCCGCTTGACGAGACTCTCGGTTTTGATCGCGGCGTGTCTTTGGCTCGGACATAATCGTACTATAGGGTACGGTTTCTGATTGACAAGCGATTAGGGCAAGGCCATTTGCATCCCGTACCGAGGAGTACGGTAATTTCATGAAACTGATTCAATTTGCCAGCGGCGCCAGCGTTGCAGCGGCGCTGGCGGGGTGCGCGGTGCCCGATCTGGGGCCGCGTCCAGAGATGGCCACGCCTGGCGAATACGCCGCGCGCGACAGCCTCGCCTCAGGCTCCGTGAACGCCGGGGCTTGGCCTGCGGCTCAGTGGTGGCGCGGGTACGGCGATACGCAACTTAATACACTGATTGCCGAGGCGTTGGCAGGATCTCCAGACATCACGATCGCAGCGGCACGGATTCGCACCGCGCAAGGCGCAGTTCAGCAAGCTGGCGCGGCTAATATGCTAATGCTAGACGGCGATGGCTCGGCGGGGCTCAACAAGCAGACCTATAACAACGGCATTCCGGCGGCGTTCGTGCCACGCGGCTGGAACGATACCGGCCGGCTTGCGCTGAACGCCGGGCTCGATCTCGACCTTTTCGGGCGCAACCGTGCGTCGCTGGTGGCCGCGACCTCCGATGCCGAAGCGACGCGACTGGACGGGGAGCAAGCGGCGCTGACGCTCGCGACCGATATCGCGTTGCGCTATGCCGACTTGGGTCGACTCTATGCCGAACAGGACGTCCTTCAGCGCGCGCTTGCTGTCCGGGCATCAACGGAGAAGCTGGCAGCCGAACGCGTTGCGATCGGGCTCGACACCCAAGCCGAACTGAAACAGGCGCGTTCGGCCGTCCCGGCGTCGCGGGTAGATCTCGCTGCCAACGCGGAGCAGATCGCATTGACAAAGAACGGGATCGCTGCGCTTCTCGGCGCGGGGCCTGACCGTGCGTTGTCGATCTTGCGGCCTTCGACTCCTGTTTTAGTGGCAGAACTGCCGGCGGATGCAGCGATCGCGCTGGTCGGTCGCCGTCCCGATATTGCGGCGGCTCGCGCACGTGCAGAGGCGGCTGCCAGCCGCATCAAAGTCGCGCGTGCCGATTTCTACCCGAACATCAGTCTGTCCGGACTGATCGGCTTGCAGTCCTTAGGACTCGACAATCTGTCCAAGGGTGGATCGAGCATCGGCAATGTCGGCCCTGCCATCAGTCTGCCAATCTTTCGCGGCGGGACGCTGCAAGGCCAGTACCGTCAGGCGCGCGGTCAATACGATGAGGCGGTCGCGACCTATGATCGCACGGTGATCGGTGCATTGCGCGACGTGGCGGATGCCGTGACTAGCCGTCGCCAGGTCGCCGCGCAGGTGATCGACGCGCGCGCTTCGCTGACCGATGCGGAAGGCGCGTACCACGTGGCGCAGCTTCGCTACCGCGGCGGACTATCCACGTTCCTCAACGTGCTGAGCGCTGAACAGGCCGTACTGACGGGCAGGCGCTCGCTTGCGGACATCGACGCACGTCGTTTTGCGCTCGATGTACAACTCGTACGCGCGCTCGGCGGCGGCTTCCAAACTCCTCTTCAGACCAACGGGACACGATGATGGCCACCCCATCCAACGACAGCGACCAGACTCCCGCGGAGGAGCCCAAGGTCGACACCGCCAACCCGGCGAAGCGCAAGCGGCTGTTGCTGATCTTCGCGGCAGTTCTGATCGTGCTCGCCGCTGCCTATTTCCTCTACGACACGCTGGTGTTGTCGAAGCGCGTCACTACGGATAACGCCTATGTTGCGGCCGAGACCGCTCAGGTCATGTCCCTCGTCAACGGGCAAGTGATCGACGTCACCGTCACCGATACGCAAAACGTCAGGCGCGGGCAGGTGCTGATGCGGCTGGACGACGCCGATCAGCAGATCGCCGTGGCGCAGGCCGAAGCGGATCTTGCCGGGGCCGAGCGTCGCTACGGCCAGACAGCGGCGACCGGTGATGCGTTGCAAGCGCAGGCCAATGCGCGCGGTGCCGATATCGGCAGCGCACGCGCGCAACTGCTGCTCGCCCAAGGCAACCTCGAGCGCGCACAGATCGACTATCAGCGTCGTCAGGCTCTGGTTGCAGCAGGCGCCGTCTCGGGTGACGAGGTGACGGCCGCGACGAACGCACTGCGCACGGCGCGTGCTAACGTCGCGATTGCGCAGGCGGGTATCGTGCAGGCGACTGCAACGCGCGCTTCCGCCTTACAGGATCGCGCCGCCAACACCGCCCTGACCCGCGGCACGACACAGGCAACCGCGCCGGAAGTTTTGATGGCCCGCGCCAAGTTGCGGCAGGCTAAGCTCGACTTGTCGCGCACCGTCATTCGCGCTCCCATCGACGGCGTCGTCTCGCAGCGCAACGTGCAGATCGGCCAGCGGCTGGCCCCCGGCACTGCGGCCATGGCCATCGTCCCGGTCGATAAGCTTTACGTCGATGGGAACTACAAAGAAGGCCAGTTGCAGCACGTCCGCGTCGGCCAGCCCGCAACGCTGACGTCGGACTTGCATGGCGATGACGTCGTATATCACGGTCGAGTCGTCGGATTGGCGGGTGGAACCGGTTCCTCGTCCGCGCTTATTCCGGCCCAAAACGCGACGGGCAACTGGATCAAGGTGGTTCAGCGCTTGCCGGTCCGTATCGCGCTCGACCCGAAGGAGCTGCGCGACCATCCGTTGCGGGTCGGGCTATCGATGGACGCCGAAATCGACATCTCTGGCGACCGCTAGGAACCTGATAGATGGCTGACGATACTGTTGCGCAGCCGCTGACCGGCACGCGTCTACTTCTCGCGGGCTTTGTGCTCGCGCTGACCAACTTCATGATCGTGCTCGACACGACCATCGCCAACGTCTCGGTGCCGCATATCTCGGGCGGCCTGGGCGTGTCGCCGACGCAGGGGACCTGGGTCGTTACCTCCTATTCGGTGGCGGAGGCGATCTGCGTGCCGTTGACCGGTTGGTTGGTGCGGCGCTTCGGCACGATCCGCGTCTTCATGGCAGCAATGATCGGCTTTGCGGTGTTCTCCGCACTGTGCGGAATTGCGTCGTCACTCGGCGCGATGGTCGCGTTCCGGATCGGGCAGGGGTTTTGCGGCGGACCGCTGATGCCGCTGACGCAGACGCTATTGCTCACGATCTTTCCGCCCAAACAACGGGCCGCGGCGATGGGCGCGTGGGGGATGACGACGGTTACCGCTCCTATCCTGGGGCCGATTCTGGGCGGTACGATCAGCGATAATTGGTCGTGGCCGTGGATCTTCTACATCAACCTGCCGATTGCGATATTTTGCATCATCGGCGTGTTCACGCTGCTTCGGAAGTCCGAGACTAAGACTGAGATCGTACCGATCGATCGTTTCGGACTCTTCCTGATGGTCGTGTGGATCGCGGCATTGCAGATTATGCTCGACCTAGGGCGGGAGCATGACTGGTTGGGATCGAGTTTCATCGTAGGCTGTGCGATCATCGCGGCTGTAGGATTTGTCACCTTCCTGATCTGGGAATTAACCGCTGGAAACCCCATCGTCGACCTGCGGGTGTTCCGCCACCGTGGGTTCACTGTCGCAGTAGCCGCGCTGGCTTTCAGCTTCGGGACGTTTTTCGCTTCGGTAGTGATCATCCCACAATGGTTGCAGTCGACGATGGGGTATACCGCCACGGATGCGGGGTACGTCACCGCCTTCACTGGTGTGCTGGCTGTCTTTTTCTCGCCGGTCGTAGCCAAGCTCAGCAACAAGGTCGATCCGCGCGCCTTGGTCTGTTTCGGCATTGCTTGGCTGGGCCTGACCTCGGTCATGCGGACGTTCTGGTTTAGCGGTGCAGATTTTTGGATACTCGCGCTGCCGCAGCTCGTGCAGGGGTTGGGCATGCCGTTCTTCTTCATTCCGTTAACCATAATCGCGTTGGGCGCGGTGAACCCGGAGGAGACGGCTTCGGCGGCGGGCGTCATGAGTTTCCTGCGCACGCTCGCGGCAGCGATCGGAACATCGATCGGTAGCACCTTGTGGCAGAACGGCGAGCAGTCGAACCGCGCCGAACTGACCAACATCCTGAATAACGGCGACCAAGTTATAGCAAACGCGACGCAGCGTGGTTTTTCGGTAGAGCAGGGGCGGGGACTGATCGAGCGGGCGGTTGACCAGGAGAGTTTCGCTTTGGCGACGAACCACATTTTTGCGCTTGCCGCTGTCATCTTCTTCATTAGCGCCGCTATTATTTGGTTGGCACCCCGACCGGCCAGAGCGGTCGATACGTCTGCAGCACATTAGCTTCTCTGTCGGCGCCCTGGTTTGCACTTGACGGTGATATTGAGATGGTGCCGATCGTTAATGCTCGGGAATATCATCAATGAAGCGGCGCAACGCCGCATTGTCATTTGCCTGCCGGAAAAGCGCAACGATCGGCAGCTTAGGGAACGGTTGGTCCCCATCCACGAAAGCTATTCCCGGTGGCGCGATGTGTTGGAGGGTGGCGGGGACGGTGGCGATTCCAAGTCCGGCAGCAACCAGCGTGAGAAGCATGACCGGGTTTTCCGCGTAATGCGCCACCCTTGGTGAGTAGCCTGCAGCTGCTCGGAAAGCATCGATCCCCAGATCTTCGCCGAGCGCCTCGTAGGAAATGAAAGGCTCATCGCGCAGTGCAGCGAGCTGGATAATATCCCGATGCGCAAACGCGTGATCGGCTGGCAAGGCAAGCACCATATCCCAACGCTCGACGACGCGTCGACCGAACTCAGGTGAATCGCTAGCGACGTCCGATACGACGAAACCGACGTCCAGTTCTCCCGTCAAAAGCGCTTCTCGTTGGAGCGCAGGATGAAGTTCGCGGATCGTCAGGACTACTTCGGGCGTACTCTGATGGAACGCGCGGACTAGCCGCGACAGCAGCCCCGAGTGCGCGGTGGCGGCGGAATAGCCGATCGCCAGCCGTCCTGCTTCGCCACGCCCGGCACGTTGCGCTAGATCGACAGCTTGGTCGAGATGACGCAGGACGCGCCGCGCCTCTTCGAGAAACAAACGGCCGGGCTCGCTGAGTGCGACGACCCGGCGCGTTCGATGGAGCAATTGGACGCCGAGGATCTCCTCGAGCCCCCGGATTTGCATGCTCAGCGCGGGCTGTACGATGTTCAGGCGGGCGGCAGCGCGTCCGAAATGAAGCTCCTCGGCAACGGTCACAAACGCGCGGAGATGGCGTATTTCAGGAGTTATCATGCGGTTTTATCACAGAGGTCATGAATAGCTATTGGACGAATAAGCCTGGGCGTACCATCTCATTTGCAACGCAAATGCGAGAACAACGATGTCTGACGGCTTTTCCAGGAAGCATGCAGTAGCCGACAGATCGGGTCGCCGGCGCCCGCATATGATGCCGGGCAGCTTGGGATTTACGCTCTTCCTGGGGATGCTGTCGGCCTTGCCGCCTTTGTCCATCGATATGGGGCTGCCAGGCATTCCGTCGATCGAAGAGAGCTTCGCCGGCGCGGCCGGACACGGCGCGCTTACGCTTAGCCTGTTCCTCGCTGGTTTCGCGGTGTCTCCGCTATGCTGCGGACCGCTCGCCGACCGGTTCGGCCGCAGGAGTACCGTAGCCGCTGGTTTGCTAGCTTTCGCGTTTGCGGCGGGTGCTTGCGTGTTTGCGCCGACCCTATTTGCGTTGCTGACCTGTCGCCTCGTGCAGGGCATCGCGGCGGGAGCCTGTGTCATCATGCCGCTGGCAATCGTACGCGACGTCTTCGATGGCGCAAATGCGCGACAGCACCTCAGCAGGATCACTGCGGTAGTTGGTCTTGCGCCGATGCTCGCACCGATATTGGGGAGCTGGGTAATGGCGGCTGGCGGCTGGCGCGGGATCTACGCCGCACAGGCCGTTTGTGGCCTGATCCTACTGGTGGTGACGATGACGTCGTTTGACGAAACCCTACCGACCAAGCGTCGGCGGCGTCTCGATCCCAAGGTGCTGCTGAGCGGTTACGCGCTGGTCCTGCGCGATCGGGCATTTCGCGGCAACACCTTGCTCTACGCCTTTGCGTTCGCCTGCATGTTCAGCTTCATCTCCAGCGCGCCTGCGGTGCTGATGGGGATGATGGAACTGTCCTCCGGGATGTTTGCCCTGGCGTTCGGGCTTAGTTCGTGCGGGACGCTGCTCGGCGCCCTTCTGAGTGGGCGACTGAACGCCCGCGGGGTATCGAGCACCGTCATCGTGACATCCGCGGTCGTAGGGTTGGTGGTCGCGGCAGCCTTAACGCTGGTTGTGACGCTCGCTGGCCTCGGCTCCGTCAGTACCGTCGTACCGCTCGTCACGATCGCGATCTTCTGTTTCGGACTGATTGGCCCCGGCGCCAATCACGATGCTCTTAGGAGGCTACCTCAAGTCGCAGGCTCTGCGTCGGGGGTTCTGCGCTGCACGCAAATGGTGATGGGTGCACTCACCAGCGCGCTTGTCGCCTGGCTTCAGCCGTTCGGCCAGCCGCTCCTCGTGATGGGGGCTCTGATGACGGCAACGAGCCTTGCGGCAGCCGCATCACTGTTTTGGCTGCATTCGGGCAGCACGCCGGCAGCTACGATTTCGGAAGGATAGCAAGCATGAACCGTACGCCCAACCGCCGTGAGGCCTTAACAATGGCGAGTGCCGCGGCCGTTGGCCTCACTGCGTCCCATGTGGCCGCCCAATCCACAATATTAGGAGGAAAGAAGATGAAGAAGATCGCGCTTGAGGAGCATTGCATGTTCCCTGACTTCGTCGATTATCTGGCCGAGACCAAGCAGAATATCTTACCGAGCCTGTTCGACAAAGCAGTGCCGATCCTGTCCGACTTTGGCGATCGAAGACTGGAGGTCATGGACGCGAACGGCGTAGACTTCGTCGTCCTGTCGATATCGGGCCCCGGCGTCCAGATCGAGCCTGACACGGCTAAAGCAATCCGCCTCGCGCGATCGGCAAACGATCGGCTTGCCGTAGAAGTGCAAAAGCGCCCTACGCGGTATGGCGGCTTTGCACATCTTGCTTTGCAGGATCCCAAGGTAGCAGCCGACGAACTGGAACGCTGCATGCGCGATCTCAAATTTTCAGGCGCACTCATCAATGGCGAGACCAACGGCGTCTACCTCGACGATCCTCGATACGACGTGTTCTGGGAACGCGTTTCGGCATTGAAAGCGGCTATCTATATCCATCCGGGCAATCCTCAGACGATGGCACCCGCCTATGCGGATCATCCCGAACTATGGGGTCCGACGTGGAGTTGGGCGGCCGAGACGTGCACGCATGCGCTGCGGCTTATCATGCGTGGCACGTTCGATCGCTATCCCGACGCGCGGCTGATCCTGGGGCACATGGGCGAGACGCTACCGATCCAACGCTGGCGTCTCGACAGCCGCTATCCGATCAGCAATCATCGATACACGCTTCAAAAGAAGCCCTCCAAATATCTGCGTTCTAATGTGTTCATTACCACAGCGGGCGTCTGCTCTGACGCTGCACTGCGCTGCGCTCTAGACGAACTTGGTCCGCATAACGTGATGTTCTCGATTGATTTCCCATTCGAGGACACGAAGACTGCATGCAACTGGATTGAGGGCGCCAAGCTAAGCGAGGCGGAACGCACCGCGGTTGCGTATGGCAATGCAGCCGCCCTTCTGCGGTTACCGGTGTGATCATGCCTATCCGAGACCGCGCTGCGCGGCACCTCATCGTTGGCAGCGCCATCGCGGCTCTAGCCTCTGCCTTACCTGCCGCGGCACAAACCTCCGGAGAGTCCATGCCGACCATAACCACCCAAGCTGGCCAGCTTCGAGGCAGCCGTGAAGGATCACTAAACGTCTTTCGCGGTGTCCCCTATGCTGCGCCCCCTGTAGGCGAACTGCGCTGGCGCGCCCCGACTCCAACTCCAGCTTGGACAGGCGTACGCGATGCGACGGCTTTTGGTGCCGCCTGTCTCCAGAAGGTAGCCCGACAAGAGCCTGAGCGATCGCTGAAGGACGCAGCGCAAAGCGAGGACTGCTTGACGCTGAACATATGGACCCCGAGCGATGCCCAACATACTGGGCCATTGCCCGTGATGGTTTGGATTCACGGCGGAAGTTTTCGCTTCGGTGCCGGTAGCCTCGCGTCCTACGACGGCAGCGAACTGGCAAAGCGCGGTGTAATCGTTGTCACGATCAACTATCGGCTCGGGCTATTTGGCACGTTCGCACATCCATCCCTCGCACAGGACGGAGAACCAGGCGGTAATTACGGGCTTCTCGATGCGATCGCTGCGTTACGCTGGGTGCAGAGCAATATCGCCGAGCTTGGTGGCTATCCGCACGCCGTAACGTTGTTCGGTGAGTCTGCCGGTGGAGTTTCCGTCGGCTACCTAATGGCATCACCCTTGGCGGCCGGCTTGTTTCGAGGCGCCATCATACAGTCTGGCGGTCTGAGTCTGCCAGAATACTCCCGGTCGAATGCCGAGGGCATCGCGGCGAACGTCGCCGGAGTTCTTGGGGCGAAGACTGCCGCAGAGCTTCGTGCGCTACCCGCTTCAACCGTCCGGGATGCCGAAACGGCACCAGCGGATACGATGCCGTTCGTTGACGGTACGATTGTTCGCGAGAAGATGCGTACCGCCTTCGAAGCGGGCCGGATCGCGGCCATTCCGCTCTTGATAGGTTCGAACAGCGCTGAAGCTGGTTTCTTCGGCCCACAATATTGGCAGGCGCTGCCTGCACAGTTGGGCGAACGTTGGAGCGCGCTGCGTCGTCATTGTTTCGGCTATGGTACGAAAGACGACGACGCCTGCGCAGAGCAGATCGCGTCGGAGATGTTCGCGGGTGTAAATACTCGCGCTCTTTCCCGAGGTGCGTCGGCCGTTGCCCTCGTATATGCCTATCGCTTCGGTTGGGTTTCACCGGCCCGCAGATTAACGACGCGTGGCGCGATCCATACCGCTGAAATTCCCTACGTGTTCGGGCACGTCGCTTTAGATGCCGCATACGATGCGGGGTCCCGGATATTATCCCACGCGCTTGAAGACGCATGGGTTGCTTTCGCAAAAACGGGCAGCCCAATTCGGAACGGCGATGACTGGCCTCCCTTCGTATCGGGGCGTAGCGAGAAGCTTCTGCTGATGGGACCCGATACCGAAGCGATAGGCCGCAATCCGGCGGATGGGTTACTGGACACGATCGACGCCATGGCGCTGGCACCGCGCCCCTAAGTGTAGCCGCCGTCCTGATGATCGCTCGAACTGCTCTAAAGGCCGTTCGCCGCTTGCATTGCGTGACACGGATCGGCGCGGCAGGCGCAAGATCACCGAGACACAGACCACGGCCGTTGCGACGGACGCACAACGCTGATCCGTCCGCTCGCGATCGGTGACACGCTTGAACGAGTAAAGAGCGAAACGGGCAGCGTGTCCGCCACTGGGAAAGATCAGTTGCGCCCACCACCCGCGGCCGCTTGCGCTTCAGCGCCCATGGTAACCTGCCTCGCTGCATGTTCCAGGGGAAGCTGAAGGAGCCGGTGCAGGCGATCTTACCCAAGAGCCGATCGCAACTAAGTTACAGACCCTTGATCGAATGCTCGGGCGTCTTGAGTTCCAGTTTCCTCGATTGCTGACGCCATGGCTGCATGCCCGAGCGAAGGCTCATCAGGCAGAAAGAACGTATCCCGCAAAACGTCATCTCACGAACCGCACGTACTAGCGACCAGTCGACGGAGTGGCGAACAAACATAGGAAATTACCGAAGATGGTCGTCGCCTTCAGAATAGCGCAGAGCCCGGGAGCCATCCGATGTATGAGGCACGCTCTTTTGATCATTTGGAAGTCGCGTTAGCCGACCAAGGTATGTTTTAGACGCGTTTGACGCAGACAGGGCGGCGGACCGGCCTAGACTTCCTCGCGGTCCGACATAGTCGCGTGTCCGGAGCCAGCTTGTCGGGGCGACGAATTAAAGGAGGACATATCTATGATGAAACTTGACACGGCACGCACGCGTGAGAGCGCCTTCGTCGGGATCGATGGAGCGGCGTTCTTGCTTCCGCGCCTCAACCGTCTTGCGAAGACGGAGACGAAGACCGGCATCGTCGTGGCGCGCTCGCGGTGACCGCGGCGATCCGCTTGGCAGTGGTCGGCTTGGGCAAGATCGCCCGCGACCAGCATCTTCCCGCCATCGAGCGAAACCCAGACTTTGAGCTCGTCGCGACCGTTGATCGTGAAGGAGACGGCGTGAATGGAGCCGCCTTCTTCCGGGGCCTGAAGGACCTCGCGGAAAGCGGCATTAAGGTGGATGCGGTATCGCTCTGCACGCCGCCGCAGGTCCGTCGCGAACTGGCCGCATACGCGATAGAGCGCGGCTGGCACGTCTTCCTTGAGAAGCCGCCTTGCGCAACGCTGGCCGAAGCGGAAGTCCTGATCGATCTGGCCGCGGCGAAAGGCGTGAGCATCTTTGCCGGCTGGCACTCACGATATGCGGCCGCCGTCGAGCCCGCACGCGCATGGCTGGCCAGTCGGACCATCCACCGCACCGCCATTACATGGCGGGAGGACGTTCGCAGGTGGCATCCTGGCCAAAACTGGATCTGGGAGCCTGGCGGCTTCGGCGTTTTCGATCCAGGAATGAACGCGCTGTCGATTGCAATGAGCATCCTGCCTCTCCCGATATTCGTTGAGCGGTCAGAAGTAGATATCCCCCGCAACCGCGCTTCCCCGATCGCCGCCCGCGTACTGTTTCGCGACATGGCAGGCAGAGCGGTCGAGGCTGACTTCGACTTCCGCCAGGAAGGAAGGCAGAGTTGGAACATCGAGATCGAGACGGATGCGGGAAAGCTATCGCTTTCCCGGGGCGGGGCGGTGTTTGCGACCGGAGGAGACATGCCGGAGGGACCGTCCGGTGACCTTCATGGCGAGTATCCAGCGTTGTATTGCCACTTTGCCGCGGTTGTCCGCGCTGGTACCTCTGACGTTGACATTTCGCCCCTCCGTCTCGTCGCCGACGCCATCCTGCGGGCGCGGATCAATCAAGTCGAGGATTTCGAATGGTAAGGCGGTTCTAGACGCCCGCCCCGGCCGTCGTGGCGGCGAGCATCGCGGCTCGCTTCAGGGAGTCGTTGTTTAACGGCATTGTTGACCTGGCCACCGCCGGTGCCATCGCTTTCCACGATGCTTCGGACGACGCTTGCCGCGATGAAGGGTGAGCCGGTTCGTATCCGCGGAAATGTTGAAACCATCCGGGGGCCGGTCGGAGGACGTCCAGGATCGTTCGCGACGCGTTGGTCTGGGAGCGGCATCTGGCCGAACGCGGGTGGAGTTCCTCTCGGCCCCTTAGTGCCGAGAGATCGACCGGAGGATTAGCGAGAGCCGTGACAGCGCATGCGCGGACTTCCAGCCCACGATAAAGGCGCGGCGAAGTTCGCCCACCGTGCTGTCAACGCTCGATTTGCAGTGTCAGGTCGCTCCAGTAACAATAAGTGAAACGTGGAACTCCATTCGCGAGCCGGGGAGCACCAGCTTCCCTTCATCGAGTTCTTCGAAACTGTTTGGCCAGTGACTTACCGGTTCCACGCAAAAGTAGCCTGCATCCGTGGGGGCATACACATGGTAACCAGCTGCATGCGGTGCCAATAACTCGATCGACAGACCGCCGGTCTCGATGCCGATCTTCCCCGACGTATCGATCAGAAGATTGTCGAACGGCTGCAGGTCTTCGATCGCGTGACGTCCAGGTCGGAAAGCTGCGGTTTCTGTAGGTAGATCATCCTTACCTGCCAAAAGCACCTTGTTGGCCGCGGTCACGATCGTACTTCGCGTATCTCGCAAAAAATACGGATGAAATCCCAAGCCGCATGGCATCGGCGTTGAGTCCAGATTGCTGACTGACATGGTCAAAGCGCAGCCACCATCGAGAAGTTCGACATTCTGAATCGCCTCAAACTTCCAAGGCCACGCATCAGGTCGGTGCTCGTACCGCATCTTGACCGCCGATTGCTCTTGTTGATCGACAGTCCAGCGGTTTCGCCAGCCGAACCCATGGTGCGCGTGTGGCGTTGCAGCAGGATCTGGCGGCAGGTCAATTGCACCACCGGCATGCTGGAGACGTCCATACCCTATACGGTTCGCGAATGGTACTAATGGGAAACAGGCCGTCCCAAGTATGTCGGGCCGCAAAGAAGCCGTCGGCCGCAATACCGCGCGATTGCCCACATAAAGCGACCGGAACGACCCGCCTAGACCAGGTTCTAAAGTACAGGAGACAGGACCCCGCTGCAGAGCTATCATTCTTACTCTCCCAGTGTCAGATTAGATCAAGCCGGCCCCTGCGTGGGGTCGTTCGACATAGATATCGGGTACATGGCCCGCAGGTGTCTGATACTTATCCCGTACTGCGGATTTGACTGCTTCGAGCCTGTCTGCTCGGAGAACCCCGACCACCGCACCTCCGAATCCGCCGCCTGTCTGTCGTGCGCCGCCGTCCCCGCCGATCGCCGCGTTCATGATGTCTGCCAGACGATCAGTATCCGGCACTGTGATGCCGAAGTCGTCTCGCTGCGAGGCGTGGCTCTCGCGCATCATGCCGCCGAGCGACGTCAGGTCGTTAGCCGTCAGCGCGTCGGCCGCCTCCAGGGTCAGACGATTGTCGGTAATGATGTGGCGAGCTCGGCGGAAGACAACGGGGTCCATGCGGTCGCGGGCCGCTTCCAGCATATTCATGTTGGCGTCTCGAAGAGCGGCGACGCCAAGGACTTTCGCCGCCTGCTCGCACTCAGCACGACGACGATTGTACTCGCCCTCAACCAGACCCCGCGTCACGCCGGACTGGATAATCAGGATGACGGCGTCTTCAGGGAAGTTGATGGACCGGGTCATTAGGCTGCGACAATCAATTAGAAGGGCCGCCCCCGCCTCGGTCGCTGCGGACGCCAACTGGTCAAGATTACCGCACCGCATGCCGACGAAGTCATTCTCGGCCTTTTGTGCGAGCAGGGCCACGACCTTCGGATCGACCGAACGCTTCGTCAGCTCGAGTAGAGCAGTGATGATGCCGACCTCCAAGGATGCGGAGGATGAGAGGCCGGTGCCCTTCGGAATGCTCCCTGCCACGGCGAGCTGGACGCCCGGGACCTCGTATCCGGCCTCGATCGCCGACAGCACCGATCCACGAATGTAGTCGCGCCATCCGCCCTTCGCGCTCTTTTGCAGGTCGCGTCGCGGCAGGAAGCTGTCGTCCTCGCCAAAGTCTAGTGCCGCTACCTCAACGCTGTCACTACTGCTGGCCCGAACGGCGATTTGCGTCTCAAGGCTGATTGCTGCGGGCAGCGCGAAGCCGCCGTTGTAATCGGTATGTTCGCCGATCAGGTTGACGCGACCGGGAGCGCGGATGACGAAGTCGGGCCGCGTGCCGAAATGCGCTTCGAAGCCCTGCTCCAGCCTAGTCTGCAATGCGTTGCTCATGGATGACCTTTCAGGATCGGGCTGGCCGCACGGAGACGTTCGGCCGCCTGTTCGGGGGTGAGATCGCGCTGCGGCTCGGCAAGCATCTCGTAGCCGACCATGAACTTGCGAACGGAGGCTGATCGCAACAGCGGCGGATAAAAGTGCGCGTGTAACCGCCATGCATCGATTGCCTGCGCGTCGGACAAAGCTTGGTGCCATCCCATGGAATAGGGAAAGCTCGTCGCAAAGAGATTGTCGTAGCGTGAGGTGATCCGTCGCAGGATGTCGGTGAGCAGATCTCGTGCTGTTTCGTCGAGAGCGTCCAACCGGGTGACGGGATCGCGCGAGATAAGTAGCAGCTCGAATGGCCATGCCGCCCACCAGGGGACGACGGCAAGCCACCGTGTGTTGCTCTCGACCACCCGAGTACCGGTACGGTCCTCGCCTGCGACCACCGCATCGAGCAGTACGGTACCGTGCTCCGCCAGCCAGGCACGCTGAGCACCATCTTCCTTGATCACCTCGGTTGGCAGGAAGTCGCTTGCCCAAATCTGTCCATGCGGGTGGGGGCTGGAACACCCCATCATAGCACCCTTGTTCTCGAACACCTGGACGTAAGTGTAGCGTTCGGCGAGCGCAGCGGTGCGGCTGCACCATGTTTCCACCACCGATCGCACTGCGGCGTGATCAAGCTCGGGTAGCGTCTTGCTGTGGTCCGGAGAGAAGCATACCACTTCCGCCTCACCGCAGGCTGCACCAGTCGGGTAGAGGGGGTCGACAGCCGGCGGAGCGGGCGTGTCGGCCGACAATGCAGCGAAGTCATTGGGAAAGACGAAGGTGTCTTGGTATTCTGGATTGCGTTCCCCGTTCGCGCGAGCGTTGCCGGGGCATAGGTAGCAGGCCGGCTCGTAGGAGGGCAGGTCACGGGGGGCGGGGGGCGCCTCGTCACCCTGCCACGGGCGCTTTGCGCGATGCGGCGATACCAGTAACCAGTCGCCGGTGAGCAAATTGCGACGGCGGTGCGGGTGTTCGGAGGGGTCGAAGTCCATGGCCGTTGCTCTCTCGTTGAATGATGCGGGGGCCATGCTCACCACCACGTCGCGTAGAGTGCGACGATGACGAGCACGACGGCCACCGCGCCGACGTTAAAAGTCGTCGGCGTCGCGTAGCTAACGCTGCGGGTGTCGATGGTGTTTGCCTGCGGTGCCGCCTTGCCGGCCAGAGACACCCCGATCGCCAGCGCTGCCGACAGCAGGAAGACGATGCCCATGCGGTCGAGGAACGGCAGCGCGGGGGCAGCAATCTTCATTAGATATGAAAGAACGACGGAGGCGATCGCCGCGCTGAGCGCGCCACCCTCGTTCGCGCGCGGCCAAAAGAGCCCGAGAAGGAAAATGATGGTGATCCCTGGCGTAAAGAAGCCGGAGAACTCCTGGATGAACTGGAATGCCTGATCGGATTGACCGATCAGTGGTCGGGCTGTGAGGATCGCGATCACGATAGCGACGGCCGCAGTGATTCGCCCGACGAGGACGAGCCTACGTTCATCGGCCCCGCGTCCGTCCTCCGCTGCGGTCGGCTGGCGACGGTATTTGGCATAGAGGTCGAGCGTGAAGATCGTCGCGATCGAATTGATCTTGGAGGCGGTAGACGCAATGATCGCCGCGACCAGCGCCGCGAAGACGAGGCCCAACAGGCCTGACGGCAGCAGGCGCATCATCGTCGGATAAGCCTCGTCGGGCTTGGCCAGATCGGGGGCAAGCAGCACTGCGGCGATGCCGGGAACCACAATGATAAGCGGCATGATGAGCTTGAGCGCCGCCGCGAACAGGATGCCCTTTTGCGCCTCGCCGAGGTTTTTCGCGGCAAGCGCACGCTGAATGATATACTGGTTGAAGCCCCAGTAGCTCAGATTGGCGATCCACATGCCGCCGACCAGCACACTGAGACCCGGCAGGTCAGCATAGTGCGGATCGCCCGACTTCAGGATCATGTGGAAGTGGTCGGGGATGGCTTGTTCCAGCTTGGTCCAGCCGCCAGGCACGCCCGCATCGCCGCCGATCTTGTCGAGCGTAAGATAGGTAACGATCAGCCCGCCGGCGACTAGCAGCGTTACCTGGACGATGTCGGTAAGCGCTACCGCCTTCAGCCCGCCGCGCAATTGATAGAGCAGAGCGAATACACCCAACCCGGCGAGCGCGACCGTCTGATCGACGCCTGCGACCTTGTTCACCGCGATCGATCCCAGCCAGATGATGCTGGTAAGATTGACGAAGACATAGAGCGCCAGCCAGAAGACCGCCATCAGCGTCCGAATACGCGGCCCGTAGCGGCGCTCCAGGAACTGAGGCATCGTGTAGATCTCGTTGCGCAGGAAAATCGGCAGAAAGAACTTGCCGACGATCAACAACGTCGCCGCTGCCATCCATTCGTAGGAAGCGATGGCGAGACCAATCGCATAGCCAGAACCAGAAGTGCCAACAATCTGCTCGGCCGAGATGTTGGCGGCGATCAGCGAAGCGCCGATCGCCCACCACGGCAGTGTCTTGGAAGCGAGGAAATAGTCCGAGGAGTCGCGTGCGGCGTCCCCTGCCTTCACGCGTGAAACCCACTGGGCAAGCGCGAAAATGAAAACGAAATAAAGGCCAATGATCGCGAGATCTAGTGTGGCGAGCTGCATGGCGTGCGTCCCTGTCGGTCAGCGAAGCTGGAAGGAAAAGCTGCGGGGGCCGCTGACCTCCCGACCATCGACCAATGCGACAATCCCGGCCGGAATCGTCGCCGTGCCGTGGCGGTCCTGCCAGCTCACCGTGATGTCCCCATGCGGCGTCGGCACGCTGCCGTCGACCGAGCGCAGGCCGCAGCGCTGCGGCGCGATGCGGCAGCGGCGGTAACCGGGCTCCAGCGGCTCAACCCCCAAGACGCCGCGCGAGATCGCCATGACCGGCGCGGCCCCCGCCCACGCGTGGCACAGGCTAGCTGCGTACTTGCGTCCATACATCGCCAGCTGCGCATCCGGGCTTTTGCCCGGCTCGACGTCCTCAAAGAAGCGACGATAGCCGCGTTTCACCATCGGGAGCCATGCGGATCGCAGCCGGGTGACTGCATCCTGCGCCCGGCCCGCTTTGGCATAGGCGCTTAGCTCAACGACCTGACTCAGGCTGTAGTGCGCCGGGCGTCGGCGTTCGTCATTCAGGAAAGCGATCAGCCCAGGAAATTCAGCCGGCTCGGCGATGTCGAACTCGATCGCGAAGGCCTGCGCGAACGACGTGTAGCGTGTGTCCAGAGCTCCCGCCGCGTCGAAGCCGTTGCAGAAGAGGCCGTCGCGTCGCAGAAACGCGGTGCGGATTGCCTGCTTCAGACGCGCGGCGGCATCGGCGTGGCGACGGCTGACGGACGGGTCGCCCCAGGCATCGGCCAGCCGCGCGCCTGCGGCAAAGGCGCCGGCGAGCAGCATCTGGCCGTAGGCGGGGGTTCCGTGCGGGTCCGGCCCGGTCGCCTCGGTCGCTGACCAGTCAGGGAAGAAGCCGTAAGGTTCAACCGCCTTGGCGTTGACGAAGCCCTTGTCATCCTGCAGTCCGGCGAGGAAGCCGAGCATTTCCTCGATCCGGTCCTTGAACATCCGCGCGAAACCGGCGTCCCCGCGCACCAGATACTCGTGTGCGAAGCCAATGATGTCGTACATGGGAGAATCGATAATTCCCATGTCAGAAAGCCGGGGATGCTGCGGCGATGTCTCGGCCAGCAAGGTCTGGCGAGATAGGTCGCGATCGAAGAACACCCGCTCGTAGGCTGGCAGGCTGAGCGGTCCGTCATGCCAGATCAGCCCGTCGCGGCGGATACCATCCAGGTAGAAGTCGTGCATGTTCGACCGCATCGTCGCTACTGCGACGGTCCAGATCGCGTTGAGTTCGGGATCACTTGATGTGAAGCGGCCGCGTGCGTCTTTTGGGTGGCGCTTCGCATCGAACCGCACCCGCGACAGTGTCGCACGGCCAGTCGCCGAGAACCGCACGAAGCGCAATGCCCGCTCGGGCAATGCGCTGACCTGCGCCGTCGTCTCCAGCGCAATTGGCGGCAGCGCGTGCTGTTCAAACCACTGCGGATCGGGGTCGCGCACCTCGGAAAGCGATTCGCCGACCTGCACGTTCAACGTGCCGGTGCCGGAGGTCTCGAAACGCAGCGATCCCAGCTCCGTGTCCTGAAAATCGACGATCAGGTCCTGGCCCTGGCGGACCAGGTAGCTGGAGGCAGGAGCGCCCGCTGGTTCGACGACGCGGACGACCGGCAGCGTGACCACGACATCGCGGTCGGCATCGGGCAGCTGGAGAGGATCAGTACCTTCAAGCACTTCGGCCGGCACCCAGGTCTCCCCGTCCAGGCTCGCTTCCCAGGACGCATCGGTCGAAAGGGAGCCGCCATCCAGGAATAAAGCGGGCAGACTCTGCGCGAAATCGATCTGGGCAACGATGCCGGCCTCGCCTGCCTTCATCACGCGTTCGCGAATGGTGATGTCGCCGCTGCGTTTGCCGGTGACCACCCGAACGCGCGCGACCGGCGCAGACCAGCGCAGCGGCGTGTCACGCTCTGCTGTACCGGCCTTACGAAAATAGGCTTGCGTCAGCGGCTGCCGAAAGTTGGCGGGGTAACCGACCTTGGTGCAACGCTCTACTGCCAGCTTAACCCGCCGCAAATGCCGCCACGCCGCAAGCTGGCCAGGATAGGCTATCCAACACGGGCCGGTCAGTGCGGCAATTGGAACCGCCCCATGGGCGGAGAGCGGGCTGCCAATCGCGACAATTCCCGCAGTCGCGCCCGTTGCCTTGAGCGCGTCGCGCCGTGACATGTCCATACGTCCCCCCATCATCGTTCGCTTCGGTCTCGGCCGGACCGACAGTTCTAGTTCCGACGCAAAGCGCTTTCCGGTACGAGCGCATCGCGGGTGATTCTATCAATGTTGGTGCAACTGGTCAGGGCCATCGCGACGCGCATTTCCGCCTCGACGAGTTGAAGCATGTGAGACACGCCTTGTTCGCCCGCAGCGGCAAGCGCGTAGACCCATGCGCGGCCCAGCAGAACGCCTCGGGCACCGAGCGCGAGCATCCGGACCACGTCGAGTCCGGAGCGGACGCCGCCATCGGCCAGCACGGTCAAGCGATCACCGACCGCGTCGGCGATCGGCGGCAGCGCCCTGGCGGTCGACGGCACGCCGTCGAGTTGGCGTCCGCCGTGGTTTGATACGATCACGCCATCCGCGCCTATTTCGGCCGCAGCGCGAGCATCGTCGACATCGAGGATGCCCTTGATGATGAGCGGTCCATTCCAGCTGTCGCGAATGAACTCCAAATCCTTCCACGACACTGTCGGATCGAAGTTGTTGCGCATCCAGGCGAAAAAATCCTCCAGCCCGGTGTTCTTGCCAAGCACTGGCGCGACGTTGCCTAGCTGGTGGGGGCGTCCGCGCACGCCGACGTCATACGCCCAGGCGGGTCGCAGTATCGATTGGACGGTGCGACGAAAGGACCCAGCAAACCCCGATGCGCCGGCAAGGCCTGAGCGATAGTCCCGGTAACGCGATCCCGGCACAGGCATGTCGACAGTGAATACCAGAGCGGAGCAGCCAGCTGCATTCGCCTCCGCAAGTAACTCACGCATAAAGCCACGGTCGCGGATCATGTAGAGCTGGAACCAGAACGGCTGCGCTGTTGCTGCCGCCACTTCGCTGAGCGGGCAGGCAGATACAGTCGAAAGACAGAAGGGGATGCCGGCCTTCTCCGCGGCGCGCACAGCCTGCACCTCGCCACGCCGCGCGTTCATGCCGGCAAGCCCGATCGGGGCCAGCGCGACTGGTAACGACTGCTTACGCCCGAACAACTCGGTCGACAGGTCGAGGGTGGACACGTCAGTGAGTACCCGCTGACGCAGCGCTATGTCCTCGAGGTCGGCGACGTTGCGCCTGAGTGTGACTTCCGCGTAGCTCCCGCCATCGATGTATTCGAATAGGAAGTGGGGAAGCCGGCGACGGGCGAGTTCGCGATAGTCGAGGGCTGATGCTGCTTTCATGCTGTTGTCTCCGAAGACCAGTCAGCCTGCAAGGCCGTCATTGCAGGTTCACGAAAGCGCCGCCGTCGACCAGAAGCGATGCGCCCGTGACATAGCGTGCAAGGTCGGACGCGAGAAAGACCGTCGGGCCAACGAGATCATCGGGTTGGCCAAGCCGACCGAGGGGAATGCGCCCCTCCATGTACGTGCGCTTTTCCGCATCAGCGAGGTCGTCCTTGTTGATGTCGGTCAGGATCGTTCCGGGGAGGAGCGAATTGCAGCGGATACCGTGACGCCCGAGTGCGATCGCCGCAGATTGCATCAGCGAGTGGAGTCCTGCCTTGGTAGGGGTGTAGTGGGTTTGGAACTCGCCACCGACCAGCGCCGAGATCGACGACATGGCGATGATCGATCCGCCATCGCCCTGCTGGACCATCCGGTTCGCCGCTGCCTGGACCATGTAATACGCACCGTGCAGATTGACGCGCATCGTCCGCTCGAACGTTTCGCTCGGCATGTCGAGGAACGCATGAAACGGGCAGATGCCGGCATTGTTGACGAACACGTCAACCTGACCTAGCGCGTCCACTGCCTTGCCGATAAAGTCGGCTGCGGTCGCAGGATCGGCCACGTCGCCTTGGATCGCGATTGCGTTGCGGCCCATCCCCTTGATCTCTTCGACGGCGCTTTCGGCACCTGCGACATCGTGATCGAAGTTCAGGCCGACATGGGCTCCGTGCTGCGCACAACCGATCGCAACGGCACGGCCTATGCCTGCCGATGCGCCCGTAACTAGAACGACTTTACCCGCTAACAGCACCACGTCTCTCCCTTCTATTTTTTCAATCTTTTGCCGGACCATCCTAGTTCACGGCTAATAAGCGCGGCGGACCCCAGCACATCGTCAGTCAAGGCGACCATTCGCTCGTCGCTCATGTAAAGTGCGGTGCTCGACACGCTGATTGCACCGACGATGCGCCCGCTGACGTCGCGCACGGGCGCGGCAACGCACCGGATTTGATGCTCGTTTTCTTCGAGATCGTAAGCCCGACCGGTAGCTGCGTAATCGACCATGCGCTTCTGCCAAAGATCCGCATATGAACTGCCGATCTGGGCAGGCTGCTCGGCTTCGAACAGATCGCGCCAATAGCGAACAGGATGATCAATCATCAGCGCCTTGCCCAACCCCGTAGAGGTGAGCGGTTGGCGGTCGCCGACGCGACTGGAGATGGACACTCTCCGTCGACCCGGAACCTTATCAAGGTACAAGGCCTGATCACCGTCCATAATTCCAAGGTGAACTGTGTCTTCCGACCGAGCTGCAAGGTCTTCCAGAATAGGACGAGCTATCTGTACTAGCTCTGCCTGTTCCTGAGCAAGGAAACCAAGCTCAAGAACTTTGGCGCCAAGCCGGTAGCCGCTTCTTGGCGTGAAGGCCAGATAGCCACGTTCAACCAACGCGGCGGCAAGGCGATGCGTCGTACTCTTGGTCAGGCCAATGCGAAGCGCTAGCTCGGTAAGCGGGATCGACTCCCGCGCGATCGCTTCCAACACGTCAAGACCACGCATGAGCGTCTGGCTGCCGCCAACGCCGGCACCTTCGCTATTCTCGCGGATCTCTCCTGGGGCTGTTGACGCCATAATTATCACTCCTTAGGACGGTGTCTCATGATATAGCAATAGGCAAGCACACGGTGATGTGCTTCCCGGGATGAGGTGCTAGATGATATTGCCGAAAATCAAGCACGTCCGCGCCTTCGTCGCGCGTGGCAAGGGTGCAGACTATCATGACCAGGGCGAGGGCCACTGGATTGACGATCACATCTCCACGCCGATGGCGAAATATCCCGAATATCGGCAGTCTCGGCAAAGCTTTGGAATTAACGTCCTCGGCACCCTAGTCGTCGAGATCGAGGCTGATGACGGCACGGTTGGATTTGCGGTCACGACTGGGGGAGAGCCTGCCTGCTACATCGTCGAAAAGCATCTCGCGCGTTTCCTGGAGGGGCGTTCGCCGGTCGAGGTCGAAAAGATCTGGGATCAGATGTATTTCTCGACCCAGTATTACGGGCGTAAGGGGCTCGTGATCAACGCAATCTCTGGCGTCGACTTGGCGCTGTGGGATTTGCTTGGCAAGCTTCGGCAGGAGCCGGTCTACCACATGCTCGGCGGTGCGGTGCGTAACGAACTGCAGTTTTATGCGACCGGCGCGCGGCCGGACGTCGCCAAGGAACTCGGCTTCATAGGCGGCAAGATGCCACTCCACCATGGTCCTGCAGAAGGGCTGGAGGGAATGCACAAGAACCTCGCCGAACTGGCTGACATGCGCGCCAAAGTAGGCGACGATTTCTGGCTGATGTGGGACTGCTGGATGTCGCTCGACCTGGATTACGCGACGCGTCTCGCGCATCGCGCGTATCATGAGTGCGGGCTGAAGTGGATCGAGGAGGCACTTAGCCCCGACGACTACTGGGGCTATGCCGATCTGAAGAAGAGCGTTCCCAAGGGCCTGCTGGTCACCACCGGCGAGCATGAGGCTACTCGCTGGGGTTTCCGCATGCTGATGGAGATGAACACCTGCGACATCATCCAGCCCGATGTAGGTTGGTGCGGCGGTGTGACCGAGCTCATCAAGATCGCCAACTACGCCGACAGTCGCGGCGTTATGATGGTGCCGCACGGTTCTAGTGTGTACAGCTATCACTTCGTCGTGACGCGCCACAACTCGCCGTTTGCCGAGTTCCTGATGATGCACCCAGGCCCGACTGAGGTCGTGCCGATGTTCGCGCCGCAACTGCTTGGCGAGCCGGTGCCGGTCAACGGCCGCATCCGCGCGAGTGAACTCGACAAGCCCGGATTTGGCGTCGAGCTCAACCGCGACGTTCCACTTCACCGTCCCTACGCTCGCTAAAGGAGCCGATATCATGAAACTCTGCCGCTATGGTGCCGCCGGCGCCGAGAAGCCCGGTCTAGTCGACGACCAGGGCCGTATCCGCGACCTGTCCGGCACGATCGCCGAGCTGACGATCGAAACGCTGTCGCAGGCGCTTACCGCAGATACCGAGTCGCTCCCGGTTGTTAACGGTACACCGCGTTACGGCGTGCCCCTCAAGGGCATCGGCAAGATTGTGGCGATCGGACTAAACTACCGCGATCACGCGATTGAATCGAACCTCCCGATCCCGACCGAGCCGATGATGTTCATGAAGGCGTTGTCGAGCCTGTCCGGCCCGAATGACGACGTAGTCTTGCCGCGCGATGCAACCCACGGCGACTGGGAGGTCGAGCTTGGGGTAATCATCGGCAAGACCTGCCGCTACGTCTCGGCCGACGAGGCGCTCGACCGCGTCGCCGGCTACGTCCTCGCCAACGACGTGTCGGAACGCTTCAACCAGAAGCAGCGTGGGACGCAGTGGTCGAAAGGCAAGGGGCACGACACTTTCTGCCCCATCGGTCCTTGGCTGGTGACGCCGGAAGAAGTCGGCGATCCGCAGGATCTCGACATGCACCTCGACGTGAATGGCGAGCGGATGCAGACGGGCAATACGAAGACAATGATCTTCGACGTCAAGACGTTGATCTCTTATGTCAGCGAGTACATCACGCTCTACCCTGGCGATCTCGTCATTACCGGCACGCCGCCGGGTGTCGGCGAGGGCAAGAAGCCGGATGCTATTTACCTAAAGGCCGGTGATGTGATGGAGCTTGGTATCGCCAAGCTGGGCACCCAGCGCCAGGATGTGGTCGAATGGCGCCATCTGGGTGAAGGAAATTTGTCGTGACGGCTTTTGCTGGGCGGTTCGCGGGCAAAGCCGCGATCGTAACTGGCGGTGCGTCGGGGCTTGGCAAAGCAGTCGCCGCGCGCATCGTCGCCGAAGGTGGGTCGGTCGCGCTGTGGGACCTGAACGCCGATGCTCTTGCCGCCGCGAAGGACGAGATTGGAGCGATCCATGTCGAGGCCCTCGATGTCTCCGACGCCGATGCCGTTACGCGGGCGGCGGAAGCCAGTGGGGCGGCGCTTGGCCGGGTCGACGTGCTGGTCTGCTCGGCGGGGATCACGGGTGCGACGGTGCCGGTACATGAGTTCCCGATCGAAAGCTGGCAACGCGTGATCGACATCAACCTCAACGGGCTCTTTTACTGCAATCGCGCGATCGTTCCGCTGATGCTGGCAAACGGCTACGGCCGCATCGTCAACGTCGCCTCGGTCGCAGGAAAGGAAGGCAATCCGAACGCCTCTGCCTATTCCGCCTCCAAGGCAGGGGTAATCGGCTTCACCAAGTCGCTGGGCAAGGAGCTCGCCGGCAAGGGGGTGATTGCGAACGCGCTCACTCCGGCGACGTTCGAGAGCCCTATCCTCGAGCAGCTTCCGCCGAGCCAGGTGGACTATATGCGTTCCAAAATCCCAATGGGCCGCCTCGGCGAGGTCGACGAGTCCGCCGCAATGGTCTGCTTCATGGCGAGCGACGAGTGCAGCTTCACCACTGCGTCGACTTTCGACACGTCCGGCGGTCGTACGACCTTCTGACAAACGACGCCGCAGCAGCCGTCAAGAGCGGCGCGGCGCGATCAACCGGAGAGGCCCGTGGTGGCAGACATACCCTTCGTCGACGCGCATATCCATCTCTGGGATCACGCACGCATCCGCTATCCGTGGCTCACCCCGCCGTTCGATGACGGCGGCCCGAACGGCAGCGTCGAGTCCATCGCGAGCGATTACACGCTTGCCGACTATCGCGCCGATCTGGCTGCATGGAACGTCGTCGGTGCGGTGCACGTAGATGCAGGTGCTGATGCGGCGCAGGCGCTCGACGAAACCGTGTGGCTCGAGGAGACCGCCAAGGAGGCCGGCTTGCCGACTGGCATAGTCGCTTTCGCCGCGCTCGACCACCCTGCGGTAGGGGACCTCCTCGCCAAACAAGCGACACACCCCCACGTCCGCGGCATTCGACACATCGTGAACTGGCACCCGGACTCGCGGCGAAGCTATACGACACGCGACCTAACACAGGACGCGAAGTGGTGCGCTGGGTACGCGCTGCTCGGTCGGCACGATTTGTCGTTCGATTTACAATGCTATCCGGGACAGATGCCGGGTTTAGTACCGCTGATCGAGCGCCATCCCGAGGTTCCCGTCGTCATAAACCATCTCGGCATGCCCATCGTGCCGGACGACGAGGGCTTGGCCGAGTGGCGTCGTGGCCTCACCGCTTTGGCTAAACTCCCCCACGTTTCGATCAAGATCTCCGGCCTGGGTTTCATTGGCCGTGACTGGACCACACCGATAGTTGCGCCAATGATTCATGAAGCCATTGAACTGTTCGGGACCGACCGCTGCCTCGTCGCCAGCGACATGCCCACCGACAAGCTATTCGCGCCGACGCATCGGTATTGGGCCACCTACCGAGAGACGCTCGATCAATATTCGGAAGACGAACGCCGCGATCTGTTCGGGCGCAACGCCAACCGCGTCTACCGCCTCGGTCTAGACATCTAAGGGACGATTCTATGGGCAACCCACTTCTCGGCGTCGTCTTCCACTGGCTAGGCGGGCTGGCGTCGGCCAGCTTCTATGTACCCTATCGCGGCGTCCGGCGCTGGAGCTGGGAAATATTCTGGCTTACGGGCGGCATCTTCAGCTGGCTTATCGCGCCCTGGTTCTTCGCATCGATCCAGACCCAGGACCTGCTTGGCGTGCTTGGTGCGGCCCCAAGCTCGACCGTCTTCTATTGCGTGCTGTTCGGCGTGCTGTGGGGGTTTGGCGGCCTGACCTACGGCCTGACGATGCGGTATCTTGGCCTATCGCTCGGGATGGCAGTGGTACTAGGGTTATGCACTGTCTTCGGCACGCTGATCCCGCCGATCTTTGCGGGCGAGTTCGGCGAGAAGCTGCTCGGCACCGCTTCAGGGAGGATCAACTTAGTCGGGCTTGCAGTGACCGTCGCCGGCATCGTCGTCGTGGCGATGGCGGGTGCGCGAAAGGACGCTAGCCTCACCCAGGCGCAAAAGGCCGCCGCAGTGACTGAGTTCGACTTTCGTCGTGGTCTGCTGGTAGCGATCTTTTCGGGGGTCATGTCGAGTTGTTACGCCTACGGCCTCGCGGCGGGTGAGCCGATCCGCCGGTTAAGCGCCGAGGCGGGCACCGGTGTTCTCTGGGTCGGACTGCCGGTGATCTGCCTGATCACCTTTGGCGGCCTCCTGACCAACGGGATCTGGTGCGGATGGCTGATCGTGCGCAATCGCACAGCCGGGCAGTGGCTGGGACGCTCGTCCGTAATTGAAACGTCGCCGGCGGGCAACGGCACCACCGCCTCGACCCCCGCACCGATGGAGCCGGCGTCCATCCAATGTGCGCCCGAGGATCGGCCAGGACGGGTACCCCTCCTGCGCAACTATCTGCTGACCGCGCTCGGCGGGACGCTCTGGTACTTCCAGTTCTTCTTCTACACGATGGGCGAGAGCCAAATGGGTCGCTTCGGCTTCTCGTCGTGGACGCTCCATATGGCCTCGATCATCATCTTCGGCACGATATGGGGCTTTGCTCTTCGCGAGTGGAAAGACGCAGCCGTACGAACCAAGGCGCTGGTCTGGACCGGCGTCGGCCTGCTGGTGCTGGCGACACTTATCATCGGCTACGGCAACATGCAGGCCTGATGGCGCGCAGGGGCGGTCCAAAGCAATTGGGAGAACGAACGGTGAAGCGCGCAACAACGATCCTCGGCACGGTCTCAATCGCCGCCATTCTTGCGGCTACCTCCGCGATCGCTGCGCCCGACCAGGCGGGAGCACCTACGCAGGTCACCGTCGCTCCACGCGCCGCTGCGGCCGAAGATACCCTCCTTGCCGGTTTTCGAGAGCCTCCAGCGACCGCGCGGCCGCGGGTCTGGTGGCACTGGATGAACGGCAACATCACCGAGCGTGGGATCGACGAGGATCTCGCCTGGATGAAGCGGATCGGCATCGCCGGCGTCCAGACGTTCGACGGTTCGCTGAACACGCCAGTGCTAGTCGACAAGCGACTGTCGTACATGAGCCAAGGTTGGCAGGACGCATTTCGCCACGCCGTCGACACGGCGCAGAAGGACGGGCTAGAGTTCACGATTGCCAGCTCGGGCGGGTGGAGCGAGACCGGCGGGCCTTGGGTACGCCCCGAGCAGGCAATGAAGAAGATGGTCTGGAGTGAGGTGGTGGTCGGTGCCGGCCGGGTCGCGGCCGCGTTGCCGACGCCACCTTCCGTCGCTGGTCCCTTCCAAGCGGTTGCCGGTGGCGGCAGCGAGCCGAGCGAAGAGACGCACACGACGCTGCCTGCTCTCTACCGCGACACTGCCGTCGTTGCCTATCGCATCCTCGATTCTGAGCGTGAAGGCGAAGCGACGATCACCGCGTCGAGCGCGATCGATCCCAAGCTGCTCAGTGACGGCGATCTTGCCGGGGGCGTCACGCTGCCGTTCGCGGGGCGCGACACCGTCTGGGTCCAGTTCAGCTACGCTCGGCCACAGACCATCCGGGCGCTAGAGTTGGCAGTACAGCTTGGCCGTAAGGTAGGGCCGCTGCTTCCCCCGCTGCCGATCGGCAGGATCGAGGCGAGCGACGACGGCGTGACCTTCCGCACGATTTCGGGACTTCCGCCGCGTGGCAACATCCGTCAGACGATCGCCTTTCCGGCGACGCGGGCGAAGCATTTCCGCCTTGTACTCGAACCGCGCTTCGGATCGATTTCGGCCAGCGCGTTCGACGATCCGCAGCCTGCACCCGCATCGCTTGCCATCGCCGAGATGCGTTTCCTTGGGGCCCCGCGCGTCAACCGCTTCGAGGACAAGGCGGGCTGGGTGCCGGCTTCTGAGCTAGGCGCCAGTCCGACGCCAGATCTCGCGGCCAGCGAGACGATCCGCCCCGCCGATGTCGTCGACCTGACGGGCAGGCTCCGTGCCGACGGTACTCTCGACTGGGTCGCGCCGCGCGGGCAGTGGCGGATCGTGCGAATGGGCTGGTCGCTCACCGGAAAGATGAACAATCCCGCGTCGCCAGAAGGTACGGGGCTGGAGGTAGACAAGCTCAACGCCCGCCACGTCACCAACTATGCCGAGCATTACCTAGGTCTCTACGAGAAGGCTGTCGGTGCGGATCGGATGGGGAGAACCGGCATCGCGGCGATGCTCAACGACAGCTACGAAGCGCTGTCGGCAAATTGGACTGACGACATCCTCGACCAGTTCCGCGCGCGCCGCGGCTACGACCCGCGTCCGTTTCTGCCGGTGCTGGTCGGTCGGCCGGTGGAAAGTGCCACGCGCAGTGACCAGTTCCTGTGGGATTTCCGCCGCACGCTCTCGGATCTAATTGCGGAAGCGCACTACGGCACGCTGACAACGCTGCTCCATCAACGCGGCATGATCCGGTACGGCGAATCGCATGAGACCGCGCGTGCGTTCGTCGGCGACGGCATGGAAGTTAAGAAGACCGCCGACGTACCGATGGGGGCGACATGGGCCAGCCAGAGCGGTCCGGTTCGCCCGATCATCCCGGATATCCTCGAAAGCGCGTCGGTGGCCCATATCTACGGCCAGAATCTGGTTGCTGCGGAGTCATTCACCGGGGTGATGCCCGCCTATGGCTTTACTCCAGAATCGTTGAAGCCGGTTGCCGACCGAATGATGGCGAACGGCCTGAACCGCTTCGTCGTCCATACCTCGGTCCACCAGCCACTCGACCGGGTCGGTCCGGGTATCGGCTTGGGGCCATTCGGCCAGTGGTTTACCCGGAACGAGACGTGGGCGGAGATGGCCAAACCATGGGTCAATTATCTCGCCCGGTCGAGCCAGATGCTCCAGCAGGGCCGCTTCGTCGCCGACGTCGCCTGGTTCTACGGCGAGGACGATAACATCACCGCGGCGTTCGACCGCCGGATACCCGCGGTGCCTGACGGCTACCGCTACGATTTCATCAACGCCGATGCCATTAAGTCGGTCCTCTCCGTTGCCGATGGCAACCTAATCACTCCAGGTGGAGCAAGCTACCGCGTGTTGGCGATCGACCCGGCGGTCCGGACGATCACTGTGGGCGTCTTGCGCAAGCTGAATGCACTTGTAGGTGAGGGGGCCACCCTCGTTGGCGCTCGTCCGCTAGCGAGCCCGAGCGGGACCGATGATCCGGCCGAGTTCCGACGGTTAGTCGACCGTATCTGGTCTGCCCCAAGCGTCCATGCCGATCTCGGCCGCGCCCTCGCGGCTAGGGCGGTCTCCCCGGATTTACAACTGGAACCCGCGCTGCGAGACCTGCGCTTCGTTCATCGCGCTCTGCCGGATGGCGACCTCTACTATCTGTGGAATCCGGGCGACTCAGCTGTGGCGGGCCAGGTATCGTTCCGTACGGCGGGGCGCAGCCCCGAGCTTTGGCGCGCCGACGACGCGAGCGTCGAGCCGCTGTCTTACGCGGTGCGCAACGGCCGCACGGCCGTGCCGCTGCGGCTGCTGCCGCATGAAACCGCCTTCGTCGTATTCCGCACGCCGACCGATGCGCCGATGCGAACCGTCCCTGCCCCGACGCCAACCAACGTCCAGTCGCTGACAACGGGCTGGACGCTCAGCCTTTCCATTGCTGGCAGCAAATCGGTGACGATGCCGGTGCCAACTCTTGCGTCATGGGCGGATTCGACGGACCCGAAGCTGCGCTATTTCAGCGGTATTGGAACCTATCGCACGACGCTGCGGCTGCCGCGCGATTGGAAGGCGCGTGGAACGCGCTGGTTCATCGATCTGGGGTCAGTGAAAAACCTCGCCGAAGTCCGGCTCAATGGCTGTGTCGCCGGGGTCGCGTGGAAGGCACCGTTCCGGGTGGATATCGGACGCTGTGCCCGTGCAGGTGCGAACGCGCTGGAGGTGCGCGTCGCCAATCTGTGGCCGAACCGCCTGATCGGTGACAAGCAACCCGGTTTTAACGGAACGCCGGCCTTTGCCACCTTCAATCCCTACCGTGCGGAATCGCCCTTGCTGCCCTCCGGGCTGCTCGGACCGGTGACCGTATCGAGCCAGTAGGGGTTCGGACTCGAAACGAGCGGCAGGCAAGAACCTAGCAGAGGAACGCCGAATGACCGACCGCCGTACCAACGGATGCCCCCGCCTTAAGATGGGCCTACACCTAGCTACCGCGATCGTCGCGTTGGCGCCGGCGGTCTGCCTCGCGCAGGAGGTCGATCTTGCCCAAGGTTTCAAGGAGCCACCGCAGAGCGCACGACCGCGGGTCTGGTGGCACTGGATGAACGGCAACGTCACCGAAGACGGCATCGCCAAGGACCTAGAATGGATGCAGCAGGTCGGCATTGGTGGGGTTCAGAACTTTGATGCTAATCTAGCAACCCCACAGGTCGTCGACACCCGACTGGTCTATATGGACCCGGCCTGGAGGAAGGCATTCAAGTTTGCGGTGACCGAGGCGGATCGCCGCGGCCTGGAATTCGCCATCGCCGCGTCGCCGGGGTGGAGCGAGACGGGAGGACCTTGGGTAAAACCCGAGGACGGACTGAAGAAACTAGTCTGGACCGAGACCAACATCGCCGGGCGTCGGTTCACGGGCCAGCTCGCTGCCCCGCCCTCCGTGACCGGGCCATTCCAGGCTCAGCCGTTCGGGCGGCGCGGCTCCGTAGCGGCGACGGTCCAGCAGGAAGCCAGACCAACGCTTTATTCGGATATCGCGGTGCTCGCCTATCCGATCGCGAAACTGGCGGCGCCGGTAGCGATGCCGACGGTGCTGGGCCGCGACAACAAGCCGATCGATGGTAGCTTCCTGCTCGATGACGATCCGTCGTCGGGGCTCGACGCCACCCCGAACGGCGCCAATCCGGCGCGCTTCACCTATGTCTATTCGCGACCCCGAACGATCCGGTCCGCCGACGTGTTCGTGCCCGGCGCGCGCGGGACCTTCGGACTGCTGGCGATCGAGCCGGTGCTGGAGGCAAGCGACGATGGGCGGACGTGGCGCCCGGTGGCGTCGATCGAGCTGGCTCAAGTCCGTACCACCATCAGCTTCGCGCCGGTGACCGCGCAACAATTCCGTCTGACGCTGCGGCGCAACTTGCGCGGGGTCGACACCACGCGCGACGTCGCCAAGGGGCTGATCAGGCCAAATCCGACTAACATCGTCGCGGGGCGCGGGACCGAGCCGGTCCGTCTTGCGCAGTTCCACCTGTCGAGCGAGGACAGGGTCAACCAGGCGGAGGCCAAAGCGGGGTTCTCGCTCGCGGCCGACTATTTCGAGCTCGACGGGCCGGGCGTCGGCGAAGCGCGGGGTGCTGATCCCGCAAAGGTTATCGACCTGACCGGCCGGATGAAGCCCGACGGCACACTTGACTGGACGCCACCAAAGGGCCGGTGGCGGGTGGTGCGGCTGGGCGCTTCGCTGATCGGCACTACCAACCATCCCGCGACGCCCGAGGCGACGGGTCTGGAGGTCGACAAGTTCGACGGCGATGCGGTGCGCCGCTACATCGACCATTACCTCGGCATGTACCGGGACACGGTGGGCGACAGGTTGATCGGCAAGCGCGGCGTGCGCGCGCTGCTGACTGACAGCATCGAGGTGGGAGCGGCCAACTGGACGCCTAAGATGCTGGCGCAGTTTCGCCGACTGCGCGGCTACGATCCCCTGCCTTGGATGCCGGTGCTCACCGGCGCACTGATCGGCAGCCGTGCGGATAGCGACCGCTTCCTCTACGACTATCGCCGGACGCTCGCCGATCTGATGTCGAGCGAGCATTACGGGACACTGGCCAAGGCCGCGCACGAAGCCGGCCTACTGATCTATGGCGAGGCACTGGAGGACAATCGCCCTTCCCTCGGCGACGACATGACGATGCGCAGCCATGCCGACGTCCCGATGGCGGCGATGTGGACCTTCAGCCGCGAAGCGGGTGGTCGTCCGACGTACATCGCCGATATCCGCGGCGCGGCTTCGGTGGCGCACATCTATGGCCAGAACCTGGTGGCGGCCGAATCGATGACCTCGGCCCAGGCTCCATGGGCCCACGCGCCGTCCGACCTGCGCCGGGTGATCGACCTCGAGTTCGCGCACGGCGTCAACCGCCCGGTCATCCATACCTCGGTGCACCAGCCGGTCGACGACAAGCTGCCAGGCTTGAGCCTGTCGACTTACGGTCAGTATTTCAACCGGCACGAAACTTGGTCGGGCGCGGCCAAACCATGGGTCGACTATCTGTCGCGCAACAGTTTCATGCTGCAACAGGGCGTGAACGTTGCCGACGTTGCGTATTTTTATGGTGAGGAGGCACCAATCACCGGCCTGTACGGTGGCGGAACGGTCAAGGATGCACCCACTCGTTACGCATACGATTTCATCAGCGCGGACGCGCTGGCCTCGCAGGTCGAGGTGCATGACAGCCGCCTCACTGCGCGGAGCGGGGCAAGCTACCGCGTGCTATATTTGGGCGGAAGTAGCCGGCAGATGACGCTGGCCGTCCTGCGCCGTATCGCCGCCTTCGTCGACGCGGGCGGCACGGTGGTAGGCAACGCGCCGATCGGATCGCCTGCGCTGACCGACGACCGCGCCGCGTTTGCAGCGCTCGCTGGTCGGCTGTGGGACGGCATGGGGCAGGGCAGGGGACGTGTCATTGCCGGCGGTGACGTAGAAGCCGCACTCGCCTCGATCGACGTTGCGCCCGATTTCACCTATTCTCGTCAGAGCCCAGACAGCCAAGTGCTCTTTGTTCACCGGCGCACCGCGGATGCGGACATCTACTTTGTAAACAACCGTCTGAACCGCGCCGAGAAGGTTGAGGGGCGGTTTCGTATCACCGGTAAGGCGCCGGAGATATGGCGGGCAGATACTGGTACAATCGTACCGTCGAGCTATCGTACCGAGGGGCAACAGACGGTTATCCCGTTGCAATTCGGCCCGGAAGACTCGTATTTTGTCGTGTTTCGCCGGACGACAACTAGCCCTTCCGCCGACATCCCTCGGCGGTCACCGCGGACTGTCGCCACGTTAGATAGCGGTTGGCGCGTCCGCTTCCAGCCGGACCGTGGCGCTCCGCCAGGAACGATGCCAACCTCGCTTGGTTCATTTACCGACCAGGCCCAGCCTGGCATTCGATACTTCTCGGGCAAGGCAACATACACAACGACATTCCAGTTGCCGGCGCGCGCGCGATCGCACGCGGCGCTGTATCTTGACCTGGGTCGGGTTGGCGACCTTGCCTCGGTTCGGCTCAACGGCGTTCCCGTCGGCACTGCTTGGCACGCGCCCTACCGGCTCGACATTGGCGGAGCGGCCCGTCGCGGACGGAATACGTTAGAGATTGAAGTGGTGAATCTTTGGGTCAACCGGCTGATTGGCGACGCGCAGCCCGGCGTAAATCCAATCACATGGACTTCGACACCGACTTATCGTGCTGATGCACCTTTGCGGACGTCGGGTCTCGTCGGCCCTGTGGAGTTAATCGAGTTCGAGTGATCGTGACCAACCAACATAAACATGTACGCGTAATAGGTCTTTGTTAACATGAAAAATAGACGGGAATGACTTTTCGCTAAAACCCTGAAATTTATAGCTAAGGGTCAGCCGAATTCATCAAGGATTGTGTCTAATGACTAATTTCAAGCCGCTGATTGGCATATTAAGTGCGCTGACTATTCCTTTAGCGGCCGTAGGTTTAGCTTCGGGGCAGAACCTATTGCCGACCGACGTTGTGCCTCCTGGCCCGCCGAAAGGGCCCCACTCGTTCAGCTTGACTCAAGAAGACGCATTCGACGCTCACTCCGGCTTCCGTTCGCTATTCAACGGCAAGAACCTAGAGGGCTGGGACGGTGATCCCGCCGTGTGGCGGGTTGAGAACGGCATCATCGTCGGAGAACGTCGCGTGGAACCGACGAACAACGACTACCTCGTTTACCGTGGTCTAAGTGCTAAGAACTTTGACCTAAAGGTCGAAATGCGGGTCATCGCGGGCGGTAGCGGCATTCAGTACCGAAGCCGAACGGGTCAAGCGTGGGTGGACAACGTGGCGGGAGCACCGGCGCCGAACCTGCAGTGGATGATGACAGGGCCTCAGGCGGACCTGTGGGCCGCGGCGCCTCCGACCGATGCTCGATTGCACGGCCAGCCCATTGGCGCTGTTTTCAATGGCCAAGTCTATATCGAGAACTCTCCTAGGCGCATCGTTGCATGGCGCGGCGAAGTAACCGAAGCATCGGACAATGGCAAAGCCAAGCAAGTCGGGAACGTTGGCGATATAACTTCGCTCGCAGGCTTCGTCTCAGGTGGGTGGAACCAGTACCGAATCATAGCTCGTAACGGCGTCCTGATCCACATCTTGAATGGTCGCGTCATGTCTATACATATCAATGACGATGGTGCCGCCGTAGATAATCAAGCTGGTTTGATTGGGATCGAGGCAGAACTCAATCCTGCTCGGATCGAGGTTAAAAGCGCATGGATTAAGATAATCAGCTGAGGTTGAAAGTCACTCGGTAGGGCGAGACACTTAACGAGCGGCTTTTTTGGATGCGTATAACCGTAAAACAAATTCATTGAAAACATATGCAATACCCGAACGCCATAGCCCTCGGGCTGGGTACGTCTGACAAAAGCCAAGCTGACCAGTTCAGTTGCAAAAAGGCCACAGCTAAAACAAAATCGACGACGTCTCACATGATGATATGGGCCATGCTGTTTTGGGATTGAGCGAAGAGCGTTCAAAGATTACCCCATCCTTAAGTTGACGCCGAAACGAGCTCAAACTTGGAGGGGATTTGATGACCAAATTTAACAGCCGGCTTCGTAGCGCTAGTGCCTTGGCGATCGCCGTGGCCGGGCTCGGCCTTGCACCTCATGCTCAGGCGCAGGCAGTACCTGATGCAGCACCACAGGTGCCGGCAACCACCCAAGGTCCCCCGCCGCAGAGTGATCCGACCGTGCCATCGCAGGCGGACGGTACTGTATCTCAAGCCCCAGCAAATCCTGACGCCGCAGCGGAAACGGAGGCGGCTGATATCGTCGTAACGGGTACGAGCATCCGCGGCGTGGCGCCAGTCGGATCGCAGCTCGTACAAGTCGATCAGGCTCAGATTCGTGCTAGCGGAGTACAGTCGACAGCCCAGCTGCTCGCGACTGTACCCCAGCTCAATAGCTTCGGCTCGACGCCACGGCCAACTGGTGGTGGCTCCAATCCCGCAACGGCGCCATCACTGCGCGGTTTGCCTTCGACGGCTACGCTGAGTCTTGTCAACGGTCACCGGATCGTTGGCCTCGGCACCATCGGCACCGTCGCCGATCCCACCTCGATCCCGTTCGCGGCGATCGAGCGTGTTGAAGTACTGACGGACGGCGCGTCGTCGACCTACGGCTCGGACGCGGTCGCTGGCGTCATCAACTTTATCCTGCGCAGCGATCTTGACGGCGTCGACGCACTCGCCACGCACAGCTTTGCCGATGGCTACCAGCAGACCAACATCAGCTTCGTCTCTGGCAAGAAGTGGTCCACCGGCTCCTATCTGTTTGGAGCGCAGTACAACACCAATTCGTCCCTGCTCGGCGACGAACGCAGTTTCTTTACGAATAACTTTACACCGTTCGGTGGCAGCGATGCGCGCTCGCAGCAGAACGCGCCGCCCAACGTCGTGGTCGGCAGTCAGGCGTTTGCATACAATGGCACTGGCTTCACGCCAGGGGCGTCCTTGTACGATAACGCCAAGGACACGTCGATCATCCCGCCGTCGGACAGGATCTCCCTGATCGCCAACGTCAAGCAGGACATTGGCGACAGCGTTCACCTCTTTGGCGACGCAAACTACGGTCACGTTGAGACTACCGTCTACAACCAGCAGGCGACGGCGAACTTTACTATCACCAACGCCAACCCGTTCTTCCAGTCGCCGGTAGCCGGCGCCACGAGTGAGGATGTCCTGTATTCGTTCCGGCGCGAACTTGGTCGGTTCCGCCGCGACATCCAGCGGCTTGACTACTACGGCGTGAGCGGCGGAGCCGACATCGACATTTCGGATCGTTGGCACGGTCGTGTTTTCGGCAACTACGGGCACAGCGATACGGTGGTGCGGCAGGAGGGAATCAACCTCACCGCGCTGACGGAAGCCGCGGCAGGGACCACGACGGCAACGGCTTTCGATCCGTTCAACCTTCGCACCAGCGCAGCGACGCTGGCGTCCATCACCGACTACATCAACAGTCCCGGCTCAACGCAGAAGTTGTACCAGGCCGTTGGCACCGTCGATGGACGTCTCTTTACGCTTCCAGGCGGTGACGTACGTGTAGCTGTCGGCGGTGAGTACCGCCGCGAGACTTATGACGGCGTGAACGCCACTGGTCGCGCCTCGGCGCCCACGATCGTCACGACGAGTGGTCGACGAACGGTCAAGTCAGCCTACGGAGAGTTGTTCGTACCGATCCTTAGTGAAGACAACAACGTACCGGGAATCTACAAACTGTCGGTGACCGCAGCCTTGCGGTACGACGACTACAATGACTTCGGTGATACGACGAACCCCAAGTTCGGTGCCGAGTGGCAGCCATTCCGGGGGCTGACGTTGCGCGGCAATTACAGCAAATCCTTCCACGCGCCCAGCCTTGCCGATCTCAATGCGATTGACACTCGAGCCGAGCGGTTCGTCGGTTATTCGCCGGACTTCTTCACGCCCATCACGCCGAACCGCCAGTATAACGTGCTCTATCTCGCGGGCGGCAACCCTAATCTGGGACCGGAGCGGGCGAAGACGTACTCCTTCGGCGCGGACTTCAAGCCGGTTTTCGTGCCGGGCCTGCGCCTGAGCGGCACCTACTTCAACATCAAGTACAAGGGCCTGATCAACATCGCGGGCAGCGCGTTCAGCACCCCGTCGCTCAGCCAGTTTTACACCCTCAATCCGACCGAGCAGCAAATCACCGATGCGATCGGCAACATCCGGATCGAAGGGAGCCGCTTCCCGGCGGGGACGACCGACGTGCTGATCGACCTACGTCGTAACAACGTCGGCGCTCAGAACGTGTCCGGTATCGACTTTGATGCGAACTACAATCGCTCGATCGCGTCGCTTGGTAGTGTGCGGGCAGGCGTTAGCGGCACTAAGTTCATTACAAACGAAAGCCAGGCGGCGCCAGGCGCCGTGTTCGTCAACACGCTAGACCGTGCCTTCCCAAAGTGGCGGATTCGCGGCACGGGCGGGTTCGAGACTGGCCCGGTCAATGCCAACGTGTTCGTTAACTATACGAGTAAGTTCAACAACATCACTGCGACCCCAACCCAGCGTGTTGAAAGTTATACGACGGTAGATGCCACGTTGAACATCGCACTTGGCACCTTCGGTGCGCCGAATGGTGGTATTGATTTGCAGCTGGCGGTGTTCAACATCTTTGACAAGGATGTGCCGCAATTGCTGTCCGGCGACGGCCTGACCGTGCCGAACCAGTCGACCTATGCGTCGCCTATTGGTCGCCTTGGTCAGGTTGGAGTCCGCTTCCGCTTCTGACTTTTCGTTCCAACCCCGCAGGCTATGCCGCGGGGTTGGACTCATCCGCGGAACCCTCGCCGCCTTTCCAACGGCGGCAAGGAGTGACAATGACAGAACAGCTCGCCCGATCGACCATCCGTAAGGTGAGCTGGCATCTCATGCCTCTTCTGTGCGCGGTTTACGTGATCGCGTACATCGACCGGCAGAACATCTCTTTTGCCAAGCTGCAGATGGTTGAAGACCTCGGCATGAGCGAAGCCGCCTACGGCTTCGGCGCTGCGTTGTTTTTCATCGGCTACTGTATCTTTGAGATTCCGAGTAACATCTTGCTCGAGCGGGTAGGCGCTCGCGTCTGGTTTGCTCGGATCATGGCGACTTGGGGTGCCGTGACGATCGCCTTAGGCTTCGTCTCCAGTCCGACCAGCTTCTATCTACTGCGCTTCCTGCTAGGGATAGCGGAGGCAGGGTTCTTTCCTGGCGTCCTTTACACCCTTACCCTTTGGTTTCCGCAGCAGCATCGCGCCCGAGGCGTAGGCGTATTCATGATCGCGTCGGCGGTCGCGAACGCAGTCGGTGCGGCCGTGGGCGGAGCCCTACTCGATCTGGACGGGCTTGCCGGACTGCGGGGCTGGCAGTGGGTGTTTGTAGCGACGGGCGTACCTGCGCTCATCATGGCGCCAGTGGTCCTGCTGTTCATGCCACAAGGCCCCGCCCAGGCGCGGTGGCTTTCACCGGCGGAAAAACGCTGGCTGTCACAGGAGGTCGACAACGGTGCCCCCGTCGATCGTCACGCGAGCCCGCTTTCAGCGCTGGTGGACGGCCGTGTCTTGCTGCTGAGCGCCTGCTTCTTCGGTTTCCCGATGGCTGCATACGGGCTGAGTTACTGGTTGCCCACCATTGTCAGGGGTTTCGGGGTCGGAAACACTGCGAACGGTCTGCTCAATGTCATACCCTGGATCGCGGTAGGGCTGACGCTCTGGTGGGTGCCGCGTCGTGCCGCCGCCGCCCCTGCCACCCAACAGCATTGGTACATCATCGCACCGGCGCTGCTGGGGGCGCTGCTGTTGATGGTGGCCTTGTTGGTCCCGTCGAATGTCGTTCAGTTCATCGCGTTGTGCCTCGCGGCTGCCTGTATCTTCTCCGCTCAGCCGACATTCTGGTCGCTGCCATCGCGCTTTCTGCACGGCTCCGCCGCGGCAGCGGGCTTTGCAGCGATCAATTCGGTCGGGAACCTTGGTGGGTTCGCCGCTCAAACACTCGTTCCGCGGGTTCGTGATGCAACGAACAGCGACTTGGCGCCCATGGTATTGCTCGCAGCTGCGCTTGTGGTCGCGAGCATTCTCGTGCTGGCCACCTTTCGCCGTCTCCCCCAGCCGGGCGAATGAACATGATGAGCGTACCTTTGTACAAACAACGTAGAAAGCAACCGGTCGAGCTGTGATGAGAGATCACGCTGTGAAGTATGTGACATGGTCGAAACGATATGCCGCAATGGCAGAGTCTTGGAGAGAGCAATATGATCAAGCGCACTACGAAGGCGATCATCGCTGCTATGTTTGTGACGGCGGGCTTGGCCGGTCCGACGGTCAGTCAGGCTATCGCACAAGGCGAGCCCAACGCCGCAATACCGCGGATTGAGGCGAAGAACGGAAAGCATCGGTTGATAGTCGACGGCAAGCCCTTCCTGATCCTGGGCGCGCAGGTCAACAATTCCACTTATTCAACCGCGGTTTTGCCACAGGTATGGTCGGTCGCCCACGATATCGGCATCAACACGCTCGAGGCACCAATACCCTGGGAACAGCTCGAGCCGGAGGAGGGGCGCTTCGACTTCGACTATGTCGACGCGCTGATTAGCCAAGCACGTGCCAACGACGTTCGCCTCGTGCTCCTTTGGTTCGGAGGGTGGAAGAACGGTGGCGCCACCTACGCGCCAGCATGGGTACGCACAGACACCCGGCGTTTTCCCCGTCAGGTTGGTCGCGACGGGGTCATCACGCGTGGGTTGTCTCCGTTCGGTCGGGCAACGATTGATGCGGACAAACGTGCGTTCTTGCGCCTCATGCGGCATCTTCGCGAAACGGATCCGCAAAACACGGTAATCCTTATTCAGGTCGAGAATGAGACGGGAACCTGGAACGGGCCACGCGACTACTCGCCGGCGGCCGAAAACGCCTTCAAAGGACAAGTGCCGGTCGCGCTCGCCCGCGCCCTGCACAAACCCCAAGGCACTTGGACTGAGGCGTTCGGTGTCGACGCGGATCGCTCATTCGCCGCTTGGGCCCTTGCACGCATGGTCGATGAGGTGGCGGCTGCAGGGGCTGCAGAAAAGGGGCTGCCAATGTACACGAATGCGGCAGCTTCTAACCCGTTCAACCCCGCGCAGGGCGCGCCCTTCGCCAGCGGCGGCCCGGACTGGAACTCAATCGACGTGTGGAAGGTGACGGCGCCGAACCTCAGCTTCGTATCCCCGGACATCTATATTCCGGTGCCTGCGATCTACGGCAAGCTGCTCGACTATTACGCCCGGCCCGATAATGCACTCATGATCCCCGAAACAAGCAACGAGGGCCAGGTCTCGCGCTTCGTCTGGCTCGCACTCGGCAAGGGCGCTATCGGGTTCTCTCCCTTCGGCGTAGACGCAACGCAGCATGCCAACTTCCCCAAAGGGTATGGCAGCATGATCCTAGGGGCGACGCAGGCGTACGGAGCGAAGTTCAACCTGCTGAAGCCGATCGCCTCGGACTGGGCACGCATCGCCTTCGATCATCCGACCTGGGGAGCGGTGCAGGACGACAAGAACACAACCCAGACCACGACAATGGGACGTTGGCGGATCACGACCTGGTTTGGCGCGCCGGAGTACGGCCCGCCGCCCAAGGATGGGTCGGCAATGGCCGACCCGAAGCAACTGGATGGGGGATCGCTAGTCGCGCAGCTTTCTGCCGACGAGTTTCTTGTCACCGGCTCGTCCTCACGTGTGCAAATCGAGCTGGCCGCGCCGCGCAAAGGGGAACTCGGTGAGTACCTATCTGTGGAGGAGGGCACGTTCGTAAATGGGGCGTGGATGACGCGGCGAACACGTAACGGAGATCAGGTCGACTGGAACTTGAATTTTGGGGAAAGTCCGTTCCTTCTTCGAGTGCGCATGCACAGTGTGAGGTAAGTTAACTCTTAGCAGTGCTCAAGAAGTTATATCGATTTACAATTAGCCGTTGTGAAGTGCCTCCGCGAGATAGGTGCATGCAAAGAATAACAATTCTTAGGGAGATGATGAATGTTCGACCTAAAGAGGAATGATTTGACCATGGTCAGCATCGTCGCGGCCGGAATCGGGATGGCGATGGTTCCGCAGTTCGCCTATGGCCAAGTCGGCGAAGGCACGCACGCCCATGCTCCTCAAAGCCTGGCTGTCAACTCCGCGCTGAGGGATCGACCTGATGCAGGTTTATCTATAGCAGAGCGCCCCGTAGACGCTGATCAAATCCTGGCAGTTTATCGAGGCACTGCGCCTGGTTCCGAGAAATCGACGTGGCGGGAGCAGCTATCCAACCCGCCTTGGGGCGGTAAAGGCGGGCGGCTGATCCGAAACGTCGTTCAACCGACGCTGGCCGTGTTTAAGTCGTCCAACCAGAACCGCCAAACCGGTACCGCCGTTATCATCGCTCCCGGCGGTGGTTTTCGCTGGCTGTCGATCGACAGCGAAGGCTACGAGGTAGCTCGCGCGCTGGCGGCACAAGGGGTCACGGCGATCGTACTCAAGTACCGCCTTTCTCACACTCCCGACGCTGAAGACGACTTTGTTTTGGACGCGAACGCCTTTCTTGGCGGTATCACGCAAGGTGCCGAAGGCGCAAAGGGGCATGCCCCAGCGCCACGTCCTGCAAACATGCCAACAAGGCCCGACCAAGTGCCCGGGATTGCCGACGGCCTGGCGGCAGTCGCATACGTGCGGACACACGCCGAGCAACTAGGGATCGACGCACGTCGGGTTGGCATGGTGGGATTTTCGGCAGGGGGCGCTGTCGCTCTCGGCGCGCTCCGCTACGGAGATGCAGACAGCCGCCCGGACTTCGCGGGCATTATATATGCCGGGGTTGGGTCGGACGTCATGTGGCCTCGCGAGCTCGGACCGGTCTTCCTGGCCTTTGCGGCAGACGATCCGATCGCATCGGCAAGTGGCCTTGCGACATACCAGACGCTTCATGCCCAAAACCACCCTGTGGAACTCCATGTCTTCAACACTGGCGGGCACGGCTTCGGCCTGCAGCGCCGCGGTCTCACCACAGACCTCTGGTTGGACGAGTTCACCAACTGGCTGGGCTCGCTTGGCTACCTTCGCGGCGCAACGCCGGCGGTGCGATGATGGCAACGAAGCCCATGTGCTCGAAGTTTGGCTGTAAGCATCGTCTTGTCGCGGTTGCCTTGATGTTGTGCGGTACGGCAATCCACGCCGGTCCCCTGCCGGCCCGTTCTACGCGATTGGCGATCGGGCAGACCATGGTGGACGCGACAATTGCGCCGCTTGGTCTCGACAATCAGCGACCCACAATCTCCTGGACGCTTGAGGATCCGAACACCTCGGCCCCTCAAACCGCCTACCGTATCAAGGTATTCTCCACTGGTCCCGGTGGCGCGGCCACTACGGTATGGGACAGTGGCCGTGTTGCCTCGACGCAACCCCGCGGCCTTTATGCCGGTACAGCGCTACGGACGAGCGAACGTTACTCGTATAGCGTCATGATCTGGACGACTGATGGCAAACGATCGGAATGGAGCTTGCCAGCTTCTTGGGAAATGGGCCTGCTCGCACAGGCCGACTGGCATGCTCGCTGGATCCGCGCAGCCGGTGTCACGACAATCCGGGAGGCCTACGCCGGCCATGATTTCCGTCGCGCCTTCACCTTGCCAGATGGCGTCAGGTCGGCACGTCTGCACGTGGCGGCGACAGGAATGCTGCGGCATTGTCTCAACCGGCCCTTTCCGCAGTCATGCCGGGTGGCAGCGGGCCTGGTCGTGGCTTTTATCAACGGCCACCGCGTAGGCGATCATCAGCTCGATCCGGCGCCGTCTGACAAGATGCGCGCTCTCTACTCGACTTACGACGTGGCCAGTCTGCTTCAACCGGGGCAGAACGTGATAGGCTTGAGCGAGGGCGGAGACGGCGATCTCATCGCCCGTCTCGACATAACGTTGCACGACGGGCGACGAGTGTCTGTTGCGACCGACGCGGATTGGTCGACGCGACAATCGGCTTCGACCCATGTCGACCGTTTCGCAGGCACCGATTATGATGCGCGCCGCGAACAGGCCGGGTGGGATCTGCCAGGATTTTCGCCCGGACCGTCTTGGTCGCCCGTATTGGACAGCACTAACGTCGTTAGCCCCATAACCTTGTCATCTGCCGCGACGCTGCCACCAATGCGCATCATCAAGAGGCTGAAGCCTATCAGCATCGTGCAAACATCAAAGGGCGCTTACACCATCGACTTCGGCCAGAACATCTCCGGCCGCGTCCACTTCCGGCTTAAGGGGCGGTCGGGTGATATCCTGTCCGTTACTCACGCGGAGCGTTTAGATGGTCGCGGCGAAGCAGATCTCTACTCGACAGGATTCTTTGGTCTCCAGACGGACAATTACACGCTTGCTGATAGAGAGGCCGACTGGTCTCCCGGGTTTGCCTACTACGGGTTTCGTTATGCGACAATTCGAGGACTGGCGTCGGCCCCTCGTGTCGATCAGATCTGGGCCGAGCAGGTCAATACGGATCTGCAAAGCACGGGAGAGTTAGAAACGAGCGATCCGCAGATCAACGCAATCCATCACGCGGCACTTCAGACGACCTTGAACAATGTTCACGGAATACCGGAAGACTGTCCGCATCGGGAGAAGCGGGGCTGGATGGCCGACGGCTACGTGTCCGCGCCACAAGCGTTGGCGAATTTTGATATGAACGGCTTTTATGCCAAGTGGCTGACAGATATCCGCGACGCGCAACGGCCAAACGGCGCTGCAACCGATATTGCACCCGCCGAGACAAGTTACCAGCGTGACGGCGACAGTTCATGGGGCGCCGCAATCGTTTTTCTGCCATGGGACGTATACCAGCAAAGTGGTGACTTAGACGTATTGCGGTCGAATTACGATAACATGCGTCGGTTTGTCGACTGGACAGTGACCCAGGCAAAAGGTTTTCTGTTGCCCGTAGGCGGTTATCGGGGCGACTGGGCCTCGTTTAAGAATTCCGACGATGGCGTTGTGCGTAACGGCGTCTGGTACATGGCAGTATCTAAAGCGGCCGATGCGGCCCGTCTTCTTGGGCATATGGACGACGCCAATCGACTGGATGCGCTGTCGCGTTCGATACGAGCGGCGTATAACGCAAGCTATCTTGACCGCGCGTCTGCCAGCTACGGAACGCCAGGGAAGCAGGAGGCGACCACATCGCAGGCATCCCTAGCACTTCCAATTGTCGCGGGCATTGTCCCGGACGATATGCAAGCCGCCGTCACAAAACGCTTCGCCAACTACGTTCAAACGATAAGCCACAATCATGTCGAAAGCGGACTTACGGCGACAATTTATGTCATGGAAGCGTTGCGCAAGATTGGGCGGCAGGACCTGTTTCATGCAATGGTGAAACAGCGCGACATGCCTAGCTGGACCCACATGATCGAGAGCGGGCCTGGCACCCTTTGGGAGGGCTGGAACGAGGGATCGCGCAATCACGCTTGGCCAGGCATTGTAGATGCGTACTTTTATAAAATTTATGGCGGTATCGAGTCAACTTCGCCGGGCTTTCGCACGGTCGATATCCGACCTTATGCGCCCAAAGGACTTGAATGGGTTCAATCGTCAGAGATTACGCCGTTTGGCGCGCTTTCGTCGAGTTGGCGAAGGACCGAAAAGGGTATTAATCTCGACATCGTCGTGCCATCTGGAGTCACTGCCAGAGTATTCGTTCCTGGCCCTGGACATTCGATCAAGGTTCTTGGAGTAAACGGGCCTCGTGCGAGGCGTATGGATGACGTTGTGGATAAACGCTTCTTTCAGGTTACCGCCGGCGTTTACCAATTCAGAATAACTAATTAATTGGTTCTTTGTGCAACGATTAAAGCAGAGTAAGAGAGAGCAGAGATGAAAGTCGCAAAACTCCTGAGAACACTTCCTTCGCTGACGGTACTATTAAGTACCGTAGCAGCGGCGCAAAGCTTTGACATGACCGTTATGGCGGACGCCGACGGTGATGGTCTGGTTAGTCTAGCAGAGTTTAAAGCCTTCTCCGCGATGAAGTGGCGGTTCCTTTCGCAAGGGAGGGACAGCGTTACCACATCTGACGCGCCGCCATCCCTCCGGCCCCTCTTAAAGGGCGTTAACCCGGGCCCGAATGGTCGCATAGATCGGGACGACGTAATCGCTTATGCACCGGTACGATATCGCGAGATTGACACAAATAAGGATGGCACGGTCAGCGTCGTCGAGTTGCAAACTGCTTCCGATCCTAAAGTGCGGTAGTCTGTACTCCAACCGTGTCGTGCCATCATGCGATAGGAGATATAACTACGCCGCCGCCATCCTTGACCGCCTTCCTTAGTACGTATGACAGCCCAAAGGTCTGCGCGGCTGTAGAATTGTTAAAGACCGATCCGCATTAGTTGGGACGGATAGGGAGTCACAAGGTCCTTCAGATCGTCCCATGGTGCCGTTAGCCAACGATCATAGTCGTCTTCATGAAGAACGACGGGCATCGCTTTCGGGTGGATCGGCGCCACGATCGCGTTCGGCTCCGTTGTCAGGAATCCGTACGCATTGCCGCGTTTCGTCGGACGCCAGATACCGGCAAAGGCGAAAATCGGGCGACTAGGTACGTCGAACCAGTGCAGCGGCTTTTTCCCGTCTTCACCAGGCGCGATCCCGAATTCGGAAAATGCCGTCACCGGGACCAGGCAGCGGCGTGCGGGCGTTGTCAGCATTGACCGCCAGAAGCTGGAACCGAGATTGCGCACGTTGGTCACGTACTTGGTGAGTTTGACCGCCGGGTCGCGCTTGCTCGGCACCTGGGTTGGCACGCCCCATTCCATCCGCTCGATCTTCCGATCGGCGCCGTCCTGAACGACGACCTGGCCATAGAACGGCGTCTTTTTACCCGTGGGAAAGATGTCGGCAGCCGGGAACGTCTCGTCCGGCTCGTAGGGAGGGCGGATGCCAAATGTAGCAGCCACGTCGGCATGCTTCGCCGTCAGTCTGTAACGATTGCACATCCGCGCCTCCTGTCGGTGCCGGTGAGTGGTCAACGGCGCATGTTCTTCAGAGCTTGTCTTTCAGGCCCTTGGCGGCGGTGAAATTGACCTTCTTGGACGCTGCAATCTTGATCGCTTCGCCAGTTGCTGGATTGCGGCCGTCGCGCTCAGGGCGGTCCTTCACGGTAAACTTGCCGAACCCTGGAATCGAAACCTCCTCGCCCTTCACAGCTGCTTCAGCGATCTGGTCGAATACGGCCGTGATCGCCTTCTTCGCATCGGCATCGCTCGAACCGGTCGCTTCCGCGACGCCCTTGGCCAGTTCACTCACGTTCATGCTATTCGTACTCCGTTAAAAACACCGGCGGGACCTTACCCATGGCGAACGACGAGACAAAGACCGTACTGGACGACACGAGCGTTGCGGCCGTTCGCCTCATGCTGAACAAGCTTGCGGATCACGATGTCGCCGAAGCTTACGAGGCGACTGGAGGGCAGGGGCCGATCTCCGATCTCGCAGCCGAAGCGATGCGCGCCCGCAACATTGATCTCTAGCGGTTAGCGATGCGCTCGCGCGTGACACGAGGATCCTCGTAGAGATCGCGGATCGCGCGGAGCCGAAAGACATTCCACCAGCGCTGCCAGCGATGCTCGGCTGCATCGTGGATCATGTGGCAGCGCTGACAGAGCGCCTTGAGGTTCGATGACGCGCTGTTGCCCGGATCGTGGTCGAGGTGCGCGCAGGCCAGGACGACATAGGTCACCCGGACCGAAGCGAGCGCGAACCCTGCCTTCATCGAAATACGCTTGCCGCGGTCGGACCGCCAGCACCGGATATCAGCATCCCACCAGCGTCCGTCGCCAAGATGGACCACACGGCGCAGATGCGGCCGGCTGCACCCCTCGCACCGAGCGCCAGCACGATCGAACCGGACCGTCTGCGACAGCTGCCGCCAGTCGATCGGGTAGAGCCAACGGTTCTCGGGGCGGATCGGCATGACGATTCTATGAGTCACCGAACCGCCAAACGAAAGCGAATAATTCGTGTTTTGTTGCCCCTTCGTATTTTTTTCGTTCCCCTCCGTGCGCCGAGGGGGATGGCAAGCCTCCGGCCCGGATCGGGACGATCAAAGCGCTTGCAATGTTGGAGATGGTAACGGAACATAAAGAGAACGAGTAGAGTCTAAGAACATGATGTCCCCCGCCCCCGAGTCCCTCGCCACGAGCATTGCGCATCTGCGGACGATCGCAACGCCGGTCACAGAATACCGCGTGCTGCCGTTCGGCGTGGCTGCGATCGACAGCAGACTTGGGGCTGGAGGCTTGCGTGCTGGAGCGCTTCACGAGGCGACGGCGCGCAGTGCATCACTGGTGGATGATGCCGCAGCGACGCTGTTCCTTGCCGGCATTGCGGCGCGTGAAGCTGCCAACTCCAGCGGCCCTGTCTTGTGGGCCACGTGCCGCACCGACCTTTACGCCCCGGCTTTGGCGCAGGCGGGCCTTTCCTCATCGGATGTCATTTATGCTCAGCCCTATGATGACGCGGCGTTGCTCGCCGTAATCGAGGATGCGGTTTGCGACGGCACGCCATCGGCGATCATCGCGGAAGCGAGCAAGGTGTCGATGGTCGCAACCCGCCGTCTGCAACTCGTGGCGGCTGAAGCCGACATGCCGGTGATGTTGCTGCGTCGTCGACGCGGCCGTGATCAGGATCCTTTTTCCGAACCGTCCGCCGCGTGGACGCGCTGGCGGATCGGATCCGCGCCTTCGGCGCGGTTGGAGATCGCGGGTGTAGGACGAGCGAGATGGTCGGTCGAACTAGCACGGTAACGCGGAGGTGAGGGTTTTTCCCTGATAGTGGAGGGCAGCGATGAGACGGGTCGTCTCGCTGTTCCTGCCGAACTTAGCCATCGAGCGGCTGAGACGGTTGGAACGGCCCGCTACGCGGCTGCCTGAACGGCCAGTCCTGCAACTCCCGGTCGACGACGATCCGGGTGCCTGTTCGGTGCCGCGGGGCGGCGGATGGCGTCCTGGTGCCCGTTGGGCGCGCGAGGGTGCGCAATCACGCGGTGACGTTGAGGCGCAGATCGCCGCGCTGCCAGTTCATGCAAAGCCGCCCATGCGCGAGCTTGGTCGGCGATCTGAGGCGGCCAATCATCCGTATAAATCGGCGAACCCGTCGAAGCCGATAGTTTCTGCATCGCGTCTTAATATTAAAAGCACCGTATCCGCACCGCTTGCCTTGGTTGGAAAGGTTGGGCGACGGGAAGAGGTGGTTGCTGCTTGCACAGGCGCGCAGGCTCTCGGCATTCACGCAGGCATGGCGGCTACGCACGCCCGCGCGCTGGTGTCAGATCTCGACTTTCGTCCGGCCGATCCTGAAGCCGACGCAGCGTTGCTTGATCGCCTTGCGCTACTGGCTGTTCGACGCTGGTCGCCGATCGCGGCAGTGACGCCGGCCGATGGCCTTTGGATCGACCTTGCCGGTTGCGATCATCTTCATGGCGGAGAAGAGCAGTTCTGCCGTCGCCTGCTCGCCTTCTGTCGTCGCGCCGGCTTCACAGCCCGTGTTGCGGTAGCCGACACACCAGGCGCGGCGCACGCGCTGGCCCGTTTCGGAAAGGACGATCTTACCCGCGTCGAACTACGCGGAACGGTAGAGGCGCTGAGCCCATTGCCGGTCGCCGCGCTGCGCCTGGCACCGACGGCGCTTACTGCGGCGCGCAAGTTCGGCTTCGAGCGGATCGCAGATCTCCTGCCGGTCGCGCGCGGGCCGCTGGCACGACGGCTTGGCCTGCCGGCTATCACGCGGCTCGATCAGGCCTTAGGCGGAATGGCAGAGCCAATCACCCCGGGAGAGGATGCGGAGGTGCCAGCCGTTGAGCGCCGCCTGATGGAGCCGATCAGCACAGCCGAGGCGATCGAGCAGGTCATGGGCGACCTCCTGCGCGACCTCGCGGAGCTGCTGCAGGCAAAGGGGCTTGGCGCCAGGTCGATGCGGCTGACCGGCCTGTGCGTCGACGGCAGCGAGCAGATCGTCGCGGTAGGTACATCTCGGCCGACCCGCGAGGTCTCACATCTCCTGCGGCTGCTGAAGCTGCGCATCGAGCGCATCGACCCAGGCATGGGGCTTGAACAATTCTGGCTGGTGGCTTCGCACACCGAGCCCCTCGATGCGGTCGACCTTGGCGCTGTCCTCGCCGGTGAGACATTGGTGCGTGATCCGTCGCGCCTGGTCGACCTGATTGCAGGCCGCATCGGAGGGCATGCCGTCTTCCGCATAGCGCCTGTCGAAAGCCATGTGCCGGAGCGCGCCGTTATCCGCTCCGATCCCAATCGCGTGCCGGGAGATTGGCCGGCTTGGCAACGTCCGATCCGTCTCTTCGCGCATCCAGAGCCACTACACCGGGTCATGGCGCTGATGCCTGATCAACCGCCGAAACGGTTCGAGTGGCGGGGCAAGACGTACAAGGTCGTCGCCGGCGACGGACCGGAGCGTGTCCACGGCGAATGGTGGCGGCGCGACGCCGAGGTGTGGGCGGTCCGCGACTATTACCGCGTCGAGGACGAGACCGGCGGTCGCTACTGGGTCTTCCGCCGCGGTGACGGTTTCGAGGACGACACCGGGGATCTCAGCTGGTGGATGCACGGGGTCTTCGGATGACCCACTATGTCGAGCTTCAGGTGCTGACACACTTCTCGCTCCTGCGCGGTGCGTCCAGTCCGGACGAGCTGTTCGCGGCCGCAGCCGTGCTTGGCTATCCGGCGATCGCGGTCAGCGACATCGGCACCGTCGCCGGCGTCGTGCGGGCGTGGGAGGCGCAGAAGGCGACCGGCGTCCGCTCGATCGCGGGCACGCGTGTCGATCTGTCCTGCGGCCGTCGCCTGTTGCTCTACCCCACCAACCGTCCCGCCTGGTCACGGATCACGCGGCTGCTGACTGTTGGCAAGAAGCGGGCAGGGAAGGGCGGTTGCCTGCTGCACTGGCACGACCTCGAGCCATGGTCCGAAGGCGTCGTCGCCATCCTGCTGCCGCACGAGGCGGACGAGGAGAACCTAGCCGCGCTTGCCGACCTGAAGGCGATCTACGGTCGTCGCGGCTACATGGCGCTGTTCCAGCGGCGACGGCCGGGAGACGCAGTCCGCATCGATGCGCTGGCTCGACAGGCGGGCGGTGCTGGCGTGCGCGCGGTCGTGACTGGAGATGTGCTCTACCATGCACCCGACGCACGACTACTGCAGGACGTGGTGACCGCGGTGCGCGAGAAATGCACCGTCGACGAGCTTGGCTACCGCCGCGAGGTCAATGCCGATCGCGCGCTGAAATCGCCCGACGAAATGGTCAGGCGCTTCCGCGCCTATCCCGACGCATTGCAGGCCAGTGTCGATATCTCACGCATCTGCACCTTCGATCTCAGCGAACTTCAGTATCAATACCCGCATGAGAAGCTGATCGATGGGCTGACAGCACAGGAGGCGCTTCAAAAACTCGCAAACGAAGCGGTCGAGCGGCTGTTCGATGGCGATGTACCCGAGGCCTATACCGACCAGATTACGCACGAGATGCGGCTGATCGGGGAGCTTGGTTATGCGCCCTACTTTCTGACCGTCTACGCGATTGTACGCGAAGCGCGCCGGCGTGGGATCCTCTGCCAAGGCCGCGGCTCGGCTGCGAACTCCTGCGTCTGCTTCGTGCTGGGCGTCACCTCGATCGACCCGATCAAGCATGAGCTGCTGTTCGAGCGGTTCGTCTCGGGTGAGCGCCGCGAGCCACCCGATATCGACGTCGACTTCGAGCATGAGCGCCGCGAAGAGATCATCCAGTGGATTTACGAGACCTATGGCCGCAATCATTCGGCGTTGACCGCGGTGGTCACACGCTACCGGGCCCGCGGCGCGGTCCGCGATGTCGGCAAGGTGCTTGGCCTGCCGGAGGATCTCACGTCATCGCTGGCAGGCCTAGTCTGGGGCTGGTCGGCCGACGGCGTCGGTGAGAAGCAGGTCAAGGAGCTCAACCTCGACATCGGCGATCGTCGCCTGCGCCTCACGCTCGAGCTTGCCAGCAAGCTGATCGGTGTACCGCGCCACATGAGCCAGCATCCGGGCGGTTTCGTCCTCACCCATGACCGTCTCGACGATCTCGTCCCGATCGAACCCGCCGCAATGGAAGATCGCCAGATCATCGAATGGGACAAGGATGACATCGATGCGCTCAAGTTCATGAAGGTCGACGTGTTGGGCCTCGGCATGCTCGGCTGCATGAACCGCGCCTTCAACATGCTTGAGGCGGACAAGGGGCTGCGGGTCGGTTTGGCCGACCTGCAGGACGATGATCCGGACGTCTACGCCATGATCTCTAAGGCCGACACACTCGGTACCTTCCAGATCGAGAGTCGTGCGCAGATGTCGATGCTGCCGCGCATGAAGCCGCGACGCTTCTACGACCTCGTCATCCAGGTCGCTATCGTACGGCCAGGACCGATCCAGGGCGACATGGTGCATCCGTATCTACGCCGACGCGAGGGACTGGAGAAGCCGGAGTACCCGCGGCCGGAACTGCGCGCCGTGCTGGAGAAAACGCTCGGCGTGCCGCTTTTTCAGGAGCAGGCGATGAAGGTCGCGATCGTCGGCGCCGGCTTCACGCCCGCCGAGGCGGACCAGCTGCGTCGCGCGATGGCGACGTTCAAGTTCACAGGCGGCGTGAGCCACTTCAGCGAGAAGCTGATCGGGGGCATGGTCGAGCGCGGCTACCCAC